>PVMM01001137.1_pt1 | contig 199606 bp, 156 predicted proteins | sample 1853381 | NCBI WGS metagenome assembly PVMM01 (sample SAMN08533509, study PRJNA380276) | Human gut metagenome, whole genome shotgun sequencing project. | isolation source: participant 1, synthetic long reads | host: Homo sapiens | collected 2017 | reverse complement strand
GTCTCCTCCCGAGACTCAGTGAAGTTGAAATGTTTGTGATGATGCAATCTACCCGCGGCTAGACGGAAAGACCCCATGAACCTTTACTGCAGCTTTGCATTGAACTGTGAACCGATTTGTGTAGGATAGGTGGGAGGCAGAGAAGAGGCCACGCCAGTGGCCTTGGAGCCGACCTTGAAATACCACCCTGATTTGTTTGCGGTTCTAACCACGGACAGTGATCCTGTCTTGGGACCGTGCATGGTAGGCAGTTTGACTGGGGCGGTCTCCTCCTAAAGGGTAACGGAGGAGTACGAAGGTACGCTAGGTACGGTCGGAAATCGTGCTGATAGTGCAATGGCAAAAGCGTGCTTGACTGCGAGAGCAACAACTCGAGCAGATGCGAAAGCAGGTCATAGTGATCCGGTGGCTCTGAATGGAAGGGCCATCGCTCAACGGATAAAAGGTACTCTGGGGATAACAGGCTGATACCGCCCAAGAGTTCATATCGACGGCGGTGTTTGGCACCTCGATGTCGGCTCATCTCATCCTGGGGCTGTAGTCGGTCCCAAGGGTATGGCTGTTCGCCATTTAAAGAGGTACGTGAGCTGGGTTTAAAACGTCGTGAGACAGTTTGGTCCCTATCTGCCGTGGGCGTTGGAAGATTGACGGGGGCTGCTCCTAGTACGAGAGGACCGGAGTGGACGCACCTCTGGTGTACCGGTTGTCACGCCAGTGGCATTGCCGGGTAGCTAAGTGCGGAAGAGATAACCGCTGAAAGCATCTAAGCGGGAAACTTGCCTGAAGATGAGTCTTCCCGGAGGTTGAACCTCCCTCAAGAGTCGTCCGAGACCAGGACGTCGATAGGTCAGGTGTGTAAGCGCTGTAAGGCGTTGAGCTAACTGATACTAATTGCTCGTGAGGCTTGATCCTATAACCGTGTTGCTTGTGACCGGTGTGCGTTGTAGGTTGGAAGCGAAGAGAGAGATCAAAGAGACTCGAAAGTAAAGAGAGTCACGAAAGTAGAAAAGATTATTCCGAATTGACCGGTTTTAAGCCCGGAGGCCATAGCAGGGTGGAACCACTCCTTCCCATCCCGAACAGGACAGTGAAACGCCTCCACGCCGATGATAGTGAGTTGTATTTCTTGCGAAAGTAGGTAGCCTCCGGGCTCTCCATAAAAGACAAACCTCTTGGACCTAACCGTTCAAGAGGTTTTGTTTTATCCGCTTATTTCTTCTGTGTGAACATGTTCACAGTTGAAATTGATGAGAATTAAAACAAATGGAGAATTGGCCTCTTGAAAACTTATTCACATTTCCAGTCATAACTAGAATCCCCAGGAAACTAATCAGTCTCATTTTGAGATAGATTAGGGTTAATACTATGTTTATAGGTTATTATTCTTATCAAGGAGGGAGAGATATGAAAAAAGTTTTGAGAAAAATGATTGAAATCTGCGCTTGCAGAATGGTTCGTAATCGTTTGATGGCAGAGGCCATGAAAAAGTCGAGATAGTCCTATGAACACCGAGAGATAGGGACGGGTTGACCGTCCTTTTTTCTTTGGTTGTTTTTGTCTTCTATCTGATTTCTGGGTAAGAGGCTTCTCAGGAAATACTGTTCTGCTATAAAATTCAGCATCCTTATCCAAATACTATAAGCACAAAATGCTTTCCTCATTCCTGAGTACCTTTCTTTATGTTTTTACGTCTTTAGTGACGGTGGTTAATCCTATCGGGGCGGCGATGTTTTTCCTGACGATAACCTCGGGAGCAACCCGCGCTCAGCGCATGACCTTATCCAATAAAGTATGTATTTACTTTCTGATCATGGCGCTGGTGACCCTGTGCGCCGGCTCTTTTGTTCTGAGCTTTTTTGGGATTTCTCTCGGAGTTCTTCGAGTCGCTGGCGGCCTGATTCTTTTTTCTGCCGGATGGTTGGCTTTGAATAATACTTCTTCTTCTAGTGAAGGGGAGGAGGAAGTTGAGTCAACTGCCGGAGCTCATAAGCCGAGAACCGATCAGGATTGGATGAAGCTTGCTTTTTATCCGTTTACGATGCCGCTCACTTTAGGACCGGGCGCCATTGCCGTGACAACAGCTATCGGTACATCAATGAATTTCACCATTCCTAATGTGATCGGAGCCTTTGCTGCAGCTTTGGCGAATGCTCTGATTGTTTGGTTATGCTTCCGTTACGCTGATCGTATTACCGAGATATTGGGACCAAGTGGCTCGGATGCAATCGGACGCATTTTCTCATTTATTTTGGTGTGTTTAGGTGTGCAGATTTTTTGGACGGGTTTCTCAGAATTGTGGCTGACTCTAGTATCGTCCGTGCCAAAATAAACAGAACATAGATACAAATGAGGCCGCGCTCTGCGGCCTTGCTGTTAACGGTTAGTTGTGTTTTTCTTTTTGCTGCTTTTCAGAAAGAAACGAGAATAGAAACTGACAAAGGCGATAATTAAAACGCCAATAATGATCAGTTCGTTACTGTAAGCGGCGAATTCTTCTCTTAAATAGTCCAACATAAATTCTTCCATCCTAATTACGGAGGCGTTGTTCCTCAATTCGTCTTGGAAACTTGTAGCTTTCCGATCAAGACGTCGAATTCGGCTTAAAAGGAGTCTAAGTTTTAAAAACGTACAAATGCATTGTAGGGACTGAGGGTAGTTAAGACAATAGTTTCTTATAGGGATTTTTACTGTACTTATTGATTTTTAAGTATAAATCTAATGATTGATACCTATTTTTGACCAATCCTATACCGCATTGTTGCGGTGATTTTGTGGTCTTTTTCACATAATTAATTGTGACTACCGAACAAAATAGTCTCGTTCCAAGAAATCCTAAAACAAAAAGCTCGACAACCGCTGTTGCGGAAGCCGAGCTTAGATGAATTAAATCAAAAGATTATTTCTTCTCTTCTTTTTTGTCTTTCGGATCAAGTTTTACGGCCAGGAATGTTCTGCTTCCGTCACGAGCAACTTGAAGAGCTAGTGTCTTGTCAGCAGCATTCACAGCATCTTTGAACTGTTCGAAGGAGCGAATCTTCTTGCCGCCTACGGATAAGAGGACATCACCTTCTTTGATTCCGGCCTCGGAAGCAGGACCATGAGATTCGACGACAACGAGACCGTCACCGTATTTTTTCTTCTCTTCGTCATTCAAACCGCGGACGGTTACGCCTAAACGACCGCGAGCTTCTTCAGCGGCTTTGCCCTTAGCAACTGAAGTATCGGCAGCTGCGTCAAGTTTGACCTTTACTTCAGCTTCTTTGCCTTCACGAAGAACTTTTACCTTGTGCTCGGTATCCGGGCGAGCAGAAGCGACTGCACGAGAGAGGTCTGCAGCATTATCAATGCTCTTTCCGTCGAAGAGGATGACGATATCTCCTTCCTGAAGACCGGCTTTTTCAGCTGCGGAGTCTTTTTGGATCTGAGCGATTAAAGCACCTTTGTTTTTCTCGAGGCCGAAAGATTTAGCCAATTCCGGACTCATGGTTTGGATCATGACACCCAAACGGCCGCGGTTGACTTTCCCGTGTTTGACGAGTTCGTCTTTAATCTGGAGCGCCAGATCGATAGGAACGGCGAAGGACAAGCCCATAAAGCCGCCGGAAGTAGAGAAGATCTGAGAGTTAATGCCGATCACTTCTCCCTTCATATTGAAAAGAGGACCGCCGGAGTTGCCCGGGTTGACGGCGGCGTCAGTCTGAATGAACGGGACAAACTGATCGCTTGGGAGGTTCCGGCTCTTAGCAGAGACGATACCGCTCGTTACTGTGTTCTCCAAACCAAAGGGGGCGCCGATAGCAGCAACCCACTCGCCCACTTTGACGTCTTTGGAGTTGCCGAGCTTAACGCAGGGAAGGTCTTTTCCATCGATCTTGATGACAGCAACGTCTGTTTTGGCATCGCTGCCGATAACTTTGGCATTGAACTCACGATCATCAGTCAGATGGACCTTGATTTCATCAGCACCGTCAACAACGTGATGGTTAGTAAGAATCAGACCGTCCGGGCTAATAATGAAGCCGGAGCCTTGGCCTTTGCGTTCGGGCATACGACCTTCAAAACCATCCGGTCCGGGGAAGGGGAACGGGAATCCGAAACGACGGAGCTCATCGAGCTTGTCTTTGGGCATTCCTTTGAAAGGGTTAGCATTTTTACGCACTGCGGCTTTTTGAGTAACCTGAATGCTCACGACTGCTTTACCGTTGTCTTCCACAAGCTTGGTGAAATCAGGCAGCTGCGCCTGCTGAGCCTGAGCGGAGGTTATCGGAGCAATCGGAGAGGTCTGGACTAAAGAGCCGGCGACAAAAGCGAAAGTGACGGCAGCGGCTGCGGCCGTTTTTTTCATTGAAATACGAAGCATCAAATAAATCCTTGGTAGATAAAGTTTAGCTTGGTTTAGATCTTTAACTATTTGAATTAAGGGCTACTTAATGAAATCGGATGAACAAAATTAAGAGTAAATGAACGTAAATTCAGATGAAGAGGTGTTACGTTTTCGAACAAATCAAACAAAAGAAATCGGATCGTTTCGGCAAGAGAAAAAGTTCAACAAATTAATGCAGCCCAGAACGATTGTTAAAAATAAAAAGAATCGGATGATTGAGATCGTTAAGAAAAAGTCTGAGGAATAGGCTCTGCTAAAGGCTGTAGGCGTAAGATGAAAGAAAATTAATTATTAAGACCTCACCCATGGAACAAACTTTATTTACGCAATTTTTACTTCAATTTGGAAAAAGTTCGCCGCTTTTTCTGCTCATATTCTTGGGGTTCGCATTATCGCGCTGGTTTGGATTTAATAAAACCGCCAGCACAGTTCTTTCAAAGTTTGCTTTTAATATTGCTCTTCCGGCGATGTTGTTCCGTCTTCTGTCTAACCTTGCGTTAACAGAAAGCCATGCAGATCTAAGGCTGTTGATCGCATTTTTCGGAGCCTGCTTCATTCTGTTTTTTATCGGACGATTTGTATCCGGATATCTTTTGAAAATGAAGCCGGTAGAAACTGCAATTTTCGGTACCGGATGTGTCTTCTCCAATAACGGACTTCTTGGTCTCCCTCTAGCCATTGCGATGCTTGGAGAAAAAGTCGCTCCTTCGGTATCTGCGGTATTGTCTTTAAACGCCTTGGTGTTGTGGACCTTGGTTTCGATTGCCGTTGAATTCTCTCTTCAGTCGGGACATCTTACAATCCGCTCTTTTTTGAAAACTCTAGCGTCAGTTTTCAAAAATCCCTTGATTATTGCCATTTTTTGCGGGGTTGCCTGGAGCTTTACTGGATTAAGCATCCCCTATGTGATTGACGAGCCTGTCCGTCTAATAGGCAACTCAGCAACTGCACTGAGCCTGATTGTGGTGGGGATGGGGTTGTCCGAATACGGAATAGGCCAAGGGTTAGGAAAGAGCGTTGTATTGAGCTCCATTAAATTATTCATTCATCCTACGCTCATATTCTCTTTAGCATTGTTAATCGGATTAGGGCCGGTTGAGACGACGGCGATTGTATTTTTAGGCTGCCTTCCTATGGGTGTTAATGTTTACTTAATGTGCCGACAATTTCATGCTGCTGAGGCTGTTATCGCGAATGCAATGATCATTACGACAGTTGTTTCTTCCTTTACTGTTCCACTGGCAGTGGCTTTTTTGACAAGGTATTTTGGAGGATTAGGGTAGAGAATACAGGGTCGATGAGGACAGCCTTCGTTTGAGTAGGAAGGCTTGCTAGGAATTTGAACTTTCTGCAAGTTTTATAACTTCAATTGGAGTATTACTCAAATGAAAAAAACACTTATCGCTGTTGCTGTGATGGCTGCTTCCGGCATTGCATTTGCTGCTTCTAACGTTACCCTTTATGGCGTCATCGAAGAAGGCGTTGTTCTTGAGAAAGCTAAACACGGAGATACAACGGTTGATCTTCGTTCCGGTTTTGACCAGGGTTCCCGCTGGGGAATTAAAGGTACTGAAGATCTTGGAAACGGATACTCGGTAGGTTTCATTTTGGAACAAGGCTTCAATGTTGACAGTGGCGATGAAGCAACTTCCGGTAAGGCTTTCAGCCGTGAAGCATTTATGTATGTTAACGGTGGCTTTGGTAAGCTCGGTTTTGGCCGCACAGGCGCCCTGTCCTTCGCACAATCTAACGCCATTCTGACAGGTTGGGCTTTCGGCACTGGCTATGGTCTTTCATCCTGGACTAGCGCGATCGGTAATAACTTTAGCCGTATGGATAATGTTGTTTCCTACGCAACTCCCGTATTCGATGGATTCAGCGTCCACGCAATGTATTCCAACGGCTTAACAGGCGACTCTGAAAAATGGTCTGACAACAACCACTACTATGGTATTGGTGTCAAATACCAGGCCAACGCCATCAGATCTAGCTTGATTTTTGAGGCTGCTGATAACAAGGGTACTGCAACAGCTGATACATTGGTTTCCGATGTACTTACCGAAAATCAGTGGAATGCTCTCAAGCAGACACCAGCTTGGTCCACCGTTAAGGACGATGTCGTTAAGGCCGGTACCGCTAAGAAGAAAGCTCTCTACGTAATCAACTACGGTTTCGAATACAACCTCGGTTCTTGGACACCGATGTTTGCTTACCAGTTTGCTCATCAGAACCAGGGTCGTAGAACACATATGTTCGGTCTTTCTGCTAAGGCTGATGTTGCCGGCGGCAACGTGATGATCGGCGCACGCTACCTCTTCGGTAAAGACAAGGCAACAAAGGTCGGAGCTAGCGAGCTGAGTGTTGACGGTGACGTTCGTGCTTGGAACATTGGCGCTGCTTATGTCTATCCGCTCAGCAAGCGCACCGCATTGAAGGCTTTTGCCGGATATGCTGATTCTGGAAAAGAATGGAAGAACGTAGAAGCTGTTGGCTACAATGGCTACCAGGTTTACCTCGGTATGCGACACTCCTTCTAATTTGAGAAGAAGTTAAGTTAATGACCAGGCCTCCTTCGGGAGGCCTTTTCTACATTATCTTGGGAAAATCGTTGGGTTGCCGTTTTTATCCTGGAGCCTAAAGATTAACAAGGGCCGTTCTGCTTTTGTTTTAATGAATCCCAACTTTAAATAAAAGGGAGCAAGACTTTCAGTTAAAGGCTCAACAACTACTCCCCAACAACTGGCAACATTGGCAACTTCATATCCTAAACTTATGGTCTTGTGGACCATAGCTTTTGCCAATCCGAGCCCTTGGTATTTAACGTCCACACCGAGGCGCCCTAACAGCAGGATAGGAAGAGGGTCAGGTAAGTTCCTTTTGAAGGCGGCCGTTAAAACAGAATGATCAATCACTCCTACGCGAACGGAAAAATAGCCAGCTAAAAAGTTGTTATCGTCAAAAACTAGATAAGTACGAGAAACTCCAGCAAGTTGATTTTTCATTGCATGTTTCTTTAACCAATCGTTTATTACATTTGACTGGCAATCGAAGGAGTTCAGCAATTCTCTATGTTCTATGGAGAGAGGGACGGGCTTTAAAAACTTCATTTCAATCCCATATCTTGGCCTTAGCTAAATTTTCTCTTCCGATTTTTTCCTCTGGCGTCATTTCTGATTCGAAAACTTTTAAAACTTCATTAAAGTCGTTCTCAGAGAGCCGGATGACGTTCTTATCTGCTAAAGATTCTTCGAACCGTTGTCTTATAGCAGATAGCACAATGTTGGTTTTTGTCTGTTGCTCTTCCTCTGCAAGTAAATTCAGGAGTTTTAAATCAAAATCCGAAATACGGATTGTTAGAGTGTTCAACTTTGCCATTCTCGTACTCTCATTGTATGTACAACTAATTTTAATTACTTTTTTGTCTTGAGAACACTTTGTGGGCGCCTCTGTTGGGTTTGACTTGCTAGGAATTTGAACTTTCTGCAAGTTTTATAACTTCAATTGGAGTACTACTCAAATGAAAAAAACACTTATCGCTGTTGCAGTCATGGCCGCTTCTGGCGTTGCATTTGCTGCTTCTAACGTTACCCTTTACGGTGTTATCGACGCTGGCGCCGTAGTTTCTAAAGTTAAGCACAACACAACTAAAGTTCAAATGAAGAGCGGTTTCGACTCTGGCTCTCGTTGGGGTATTAAGGGTGTTGAGGACCTTGGGAATGGATATGCTGTAGGCTTCCAGCTGGAACAAGGTTTTGATAGCGATACAGGTGCAGATACCGCTTCTGATTCTGCAGGAAAGAGCTTTGGTCGTGAAACACGTCTTTATGTAGACGGTGGCTTCGGCCAGGTAGGTGTTGGTCGCTTCGGTTCCCTCGCAAGTGGCGCTGGTTCCTATACTATCCTTACTGGCTGGGCTTTTGGCACATCCTACGAGGATCAGGGAAGCTGGACAAGTTTCGGTAAGACCAACAGCCGTGTGAATAATGCAATTGCATACGTATCCCCTTCTTTTGGCGGTTTCACCGTTCATGCTATGTACTCTAACGGTACTGAGGACGATGCAAACAAATGGTCTGACAATAGACATTATTACGGCTTAGGTCTGAAGTATGCTGACAAAGCTGCTACTGCAGCCTTAATCTTCGAAGCTCTTGACGGGAAAGGCACTGGCGGTGAAAAGAAACTCGGCACAGGACTCAATACTTACTTAAAGACTCTGGGTCTTGACTTAATCAAAGGCGATGACCTTACAGCTATGGACAAGAGGACAGCCGAGTTTAAAGATCGGAAAACAGCTTACAGCGTGACTGCCGGCGGCACGTATAATTTCGGAGTTGTTACTGCCATGGGCATTTATCAGTATGCTTGGGAGTCCGAAATGTACTCTCAGCACGCTTTTGGTCTGAGTGCATCTGCTCCTTTAGCAGGTGGTACGGCTAAACTGGGTGCTCGTTATTTACTTGGTAAACTCGATGGAGATGCCAAAAATGTCGCTAAGACCCTCGACGCTGATACGAAATACAGAGCATGGAATATTGATGCTGGTTACACATATCCTTTGAGCAAACGCACCTACTTCTACGGCTTTGCCGGCTACTCAGATGGAGCTAAGCTCTACAAAGATGTCGAAAACGGTAAATTCAACGGCTGGTCTGTTGGCACTGGCCTGGTCCACAAATTCTAATCATCTAAATAGATTAGTTTGAATTTCGGCCTCCTTCGGGAGGCTTTTTTCATTTGAACTTCGATTGTTGCTAGGAATTTGAACTTTCTGCAAGTTTTATAACTTCAATTGGAGTACTACTCAAATGAAAAAAACACTTATCGCCATGGGCGTTCTTGGCGCATTCTCCTCTCTGGCTTTTGCTGCTTCTAACGTCACTCTCTACGGTATCATCGAAGAAGGCGTGATCGTCCAGAAAGCTAAACACGGCGACAACAAAGTCGAACTGAACTCCGGTTTCGGCCAGGGCTCCCGCTGGGGCATCAAGGGTGTTGAAGATCTCGGCAATGGTTACAGCGCAGGCTTTGTTCTTGAACAGGGTTTCAACGCTGACAACGGCAATGAAGCTACATCCGGAAAAGCCTTCAGCCGTGAATCTTTCCTTTATGTTAAGGGCGGCTTCGGCTCCTTCGGTTTCGGCCGTACAGGTGCTCTTTCCTTCGCTCAGACTCAGGCTATCCTGACAGGTTGGGCTTTCGGTACTTCCTACGGTGCTTCTTCTTGGCAGAGTGCAATTGCTAATAACTTCAGCCGTATGGACAATGTTCTGTCTTATGCCACCCCAGTATTTGACGGCTTCAGCGGTCACGTTATGTACTCCAACGGCCTGACCAGCGATTCCGAAAAATGGTCGGACAACAACCACTATTATGGTATCGGTGTTAAGTATCAGGCTAATGCCATCAGATCTAGCTTGATTTTTGAAGCAGCCGATAACAAAGGTTCTGCAACTGACGCTCAATTAGTATCTGATGTTTACACCGAAACACAGTGGAAGGCTCTTGGCAACACCAATTGGGCTGCAGTTAAAGACAATGTCTTCAAAGCTGCCACAGCTAAGAAGAAAGCTATTTATGTCATCAACTATGGTTTCGAGTACAACCTGGGTTCTTGGACTCCGATGTTCGCATATCAGTTCGCTCACCAGGACAATGGTCGTAGAACCCATATGTTCGGCCTTTCTGCCACGGCTCAGTTAGGCGGCGGCAAAGCCATCTTTGGTGGCCGTTACGTATTCGGTAAGGACAATGCTAAGAAGGTTGGTGCCAACGAGGTTACGGTTGACGGCGACGTTCGTGCATGGACGATTGGTGCGGCCTACGAATACCCACTCTCCAAGAGAACAGCTGTTAAGGCTTATGCCGGCTACGCTGACTCCGGTAAAGAATGGAAGGAAGTCGAAGACGTTGCTTACAACGGCTACCAGGTTTACCTTGGCCTTCGCCACGCTTTCTAATCTGACCTGATCTCTGATTAGTCATCGGCCTCCTTCGGGAGGCCTTTTTATCTTCGCAGTAGTCGGGTATCGAAAAAGCGCGAAAGAAATGGATTTTCTTTCGCGCCAATAGCTCTGACAATGAATAACTTAGAACTTATGGAGAAGACCTAAGCCTACCTGCCAACCGTTGTAATTTACATCAGCTTCGTTTTTCCAGCCTTTAGCTCCATCGGCATAACCTGCGTATGTCCAAAGGTTGGTGCGTTTGCTGAATGGATATTCATAACCTGCTCCAACAGTCCAAACGCTTGCCTTCTTTTCAGAGAGGGAAGCAAGATCGACATAATGGCTGTCGTATTTGCGAAGAAGGTACTTGGCGCCCAATTTAGCTGAACCACCAGCCAGAGGGGCTGTTACAGAAAGGCCGAATGCATGCTGATGGTAATAGTCTTCTTGTGTAGCGTACTGGTAAATCACTCCGGGTTTGACTCCGTTGAAGTTGTATGTGCCTCCTGCCGTAATGTGATAGAGAGCCTTCTGCTTTTCTTCCAGTAATGCTACGCCTTTGTTATCTTTAGCTTCAAAAATAATGCTTGCATCAACGTTATGAGCTGTATATTTTGCGCCAACACCGTAGTAGTGAGCATTGTCAGACCATTTGTTGTCATCTGCTGCTGTACCGTTAGAGTAAGTGGCGTGCAGAGTTAGACCAGAGAAGGAGGGAGTGACATAGTTGACTGCGTTGTTTAAACGACCAAAGTGAACGTTACCGACGCTCCAAGCGCTGGCACCCCATGAAGTACCGAATGCCCATCCACGGATGGATAGCAGTTGACTGAGCAAAGCCTAAAGCCCCCATTCTTCCAAAAGCGACCTGGCCGAAGGGGCCGGTTATTCTCATTAAAGACTCACGACTGAAGGCAAGACCAGAAGTATGTTCAGCTCCGGAATCAGCCAAAAAACCCTGTTCTAATGTGAAACCTACGCTGTAGCCGTTACCAAGGTCTTCACCCCCTTTAATACCCCAACGCGACATTCCCACGAAGCCAGATTTAAGAGTGGCTGTGGTAGAGGAGTGTTTGGCCTTCCCAACGACCAAGCCTTCGTCCAATTGACCATAAAGTGTAACGTTAGAGGCCGCAAAGGATAAGGAGGCAAAGCTTGAAAGTAATGCTGCTGCTAAAATTTTTGTTTTCATGATTTCTCCTAACAGATTTGAAAAACCCCTCTACAAAAATGCTAGAGGGGGTCTGGCTAAGCTACACTCAGATTCTTAGAAAGAATGGCGGAGGCCGAAGTAAACCTGGTAGCCGTTGTACACTACTTGGTCTGTATCCTTCCAAGCCTTGGAAGAATCGCCGTAGCCAGCGTAGGCTTTTACAGCAGTGCGTTTGCTGAGCGGATAAACGTAAGCCGCACCGACATTCCAGGAACGAACCTTGTCATCGCCCGCTTCAAGAGATTTGTCCTTACCAAAGAGATAGCGAGCACCGAGGAGAGCATCCCCGCCGCCGACAGCAACCTTGGCGCTTAGACCAAACATATGTGTCTTCTTGCCTTCATCCTGATTTGCCCACTGATAAGCAAACATCGGTGTCCACTGGCCAAGGTTGTATTCCAAACCGTAGTTGATGACATAAGAGGTCTTTTCTTTAGGATCTGCAGTGTTCTTGTGATCAACTGCCTCGAAAATCAAGCTGGACTTGATGGCGTTCGCATTGTAGAGAGCGCCTACGCCATAGTAGTGGTTATTTTTAGACCACTTAGCGTCATCGCCAGTAGTACCGTTAGAATACATGGCGCTGATCTTGAAACCACCAAAGGAGGGGGTCTGGTAAGCAACAGCGTTGTCAACTCTGCTGAAAGATGTGCCGATCGCACTTGTCCAAGAACTTAGACCATAACCTGTACCAAGTGCCCATCCAGTCAGAATATTGTTGGACTGTGCACCAGAGGCCAAGGTGCCTGTACGGCCAAAACCGAAGCGGCCAAAATCGCCAGTTAAGTAAAGGAAAGATTCACGGCTGAAAGCTTTTCCTGCAACGCTTTCGTTACCGCTGTCCGCATTAAATCCCTGTTCGAGGATAAAACCAACTGCGTAACCGTTTCCGAGGTCTTCAACACCTTTGATACCCCAGCGAGAGCCCTGGTCGAAACCAGACTGCAGCTTAACTAATGTATCGCCATGTTTGGCTTTTTCGAGGACGACACCTTCTTCAATAACGCCATAAAGAGTTACGTTAGAAGCAGCAAATGCAACGCCGGAAGCAGCCATTACAGCAGCAGCGATAAGTGTTTTTTTCATTTGAGTAATACTCCAATTGAAGTTGTTAACTTGCAGAAAGTTCAAATTCCTAGCAAGAATTTATCTGCACCGTCATTCTGATAAAAACGAGTCATGCAAGCAACAAAATCTGTTGTATTTACGCAAAAACAACACTTTTCATAGAAAAACAATATATTTAATCAATAAAAAGTTGTTGTTTTACAACAAATCAGCTTTATGTATTTTGGCTTTTTCGTCGTCAAAAAGTGCATCAGCCCAAAGCTGCATCACGACTCGTCTTCTATCCAAAAGATCGCTTCGTTGATAAGCTAAAGTTGTTTGCGTTCCGGTGGTGTGCATGAGCGATTTCTCGGCTGCTTCATTGTCAATATCGTTTTCAGCGCACCAATCTCTGAAGGTCGAACGCATTCCGTGCATGGTGCACGCCTGATTTAATGCAGTCCTCAAAAATTTCCTTGGTGTTTCCCGACGTATCGGCGTCTTTCCGTCTACAGAAAATATGAATTCTCCCTTCGATTCTTTTCTAATTTCCTTTAATAATGAGATGACTTGCTGAGATAGCGGAACTCTGAACGGAAATTCTTTGCCGTCTTTTCGACGCGATGGAGGGCAAAGCCAAACTTTCTCTTTCCAGCTTATCTCTCTCCAATGGGCTTGAGTAAATTCAACAGTGCGGGTTGCAGTAAGAACGCCGAACAACAGGGCTTTTGCCCCGATAGAACTCTCTTGTTGTAGTTTGGGAATGATAGCTTTTAATTCCGTAAAGGAAAGAGATTTGAAATGCTGCGTTGAATTGCATTTATTTGCGGGAGGAAGAAATAAGTCGAGGTTTCCTTTCCAGGAAGCTGGGTTGTTCCCGATAAATAGATTTTCATTGATCGCATAAGCGAAAATTTTCTCTAACCTCCCCCTTACACGGGAGGCGGTCATCGTTTTGTTTATCCATATGGGACGAAGTATTTTTAGGGTGTCTTTTCGGTCGATTTCATCGATGAATTTTTCCCCAATGACGGGAAAGGCATAAGTGCTTATAGAAGAGCTCCAAGACTGCTTTTGAGCCGGATTTTTCCATAATCGAACCGAGGCTAAGATTTCGATGACTCGCCGTGCATAGTCCTTAAAAAGAACCGGGTGCTGTTTGGCTTCCATTAATGCAGAAGCCTTTCCGCTGAATTGAAGAGATGTTTTTAACAGAAAGGCAAATTGTTTAACTTCCGATAACGGCTTTTTACTGGCGCTTCCGAGTGCTAAATCGCAGACGCGGCCTTTAGGATCGAGATAGCGAAAAAAATAATTTCGATATCTTCCGTTGCCCCGAACTCGTACGTATAGATGAGGCTCTAATCGATGGGTGCCGTCGGGTAATTCAAATATTTGCTTTTTGCTGAAGCGGCCGATTTTTGCATGAGACATACCAGTGTGTCCTCCAATGTGTTAAATGAAATCAGTCTCTCAATTACAGAGGATCGCTGGCTGTCTTTTCCTCCAAAATGATTGGGTAGTTTCGGCCTCTAGGCGGTGGCGATTTTTCAAGAAAATACATAAGATGGAAAAAGCGAAAATTCGCTAGAATAATTAGGACTCACCCCGGTAAGACGACCCAACAGAAAAAGACGAGGAACATAAATGCGGCCTGTGCGTCTCAGAAACTACATCTTCTATTTGTTGGCTCTTACAATTACCTTGCCGCTGCTGGTGTTGAGCTACTCTCAGTACCGGATGATTGAGCAGGAGATTCGCAAAGATGATCTCCTCCTGGTGGAAGATGCGTTAGCACTGTCCAACAATATTAAAAATAGAGTTGATTCCGCGAAAACCCTCGTTGTGATGTCTGCAAGCACACTGCAAGTCTATGGGACAGAGGACAAATCAGCCTTACGAGCCATCCTAAAAAGCATTTTGACGGAAGTTCCGTATTTCTTAAACATCCACTACGGTGATGTGAATGGAGACGTCATCGTTTTTGAGCCTCCTAAGAATGCACGGAATGAAAGTAATGAGGGCGTGTCTCACACAAATAGGGATCATTGGAGTCACATCCGCAATCGGGACTCGGTTTATATATCTGACGTCATTATGGCGACCGGTGCGGCAAACGTTCCCATTGTGAATATTTGTGCGCCGGCAATAAACAAGTCCGGAAAGATCATCGGTTATGCAGTCTCTGCTCTTGATTTAAAGAGTCTGTACGAAGATGTGGTATCAGGCTTAGATATTCAGGACAGCGCTGTATATATCTTGGACAAGAAGGGTGCGCCTATCTACGCGACCGATCATGTTAATTCTCCGGAACCCTTGATTCCTTCCAAGGTTTTAAAAGAACTCGTCGCAAATAAAGAAAACGCTCAGGTTTTATCCAGGAACGATGCGTCTGATTTAGTCGGCGCGATCAGAGAGATACCGGGGCTTGGCTGGTACGTCGGTGTTTTTAAGAAGGAAGAGGATAGAGAATCAGCAATCATCTCGATGGCGGCGACAAACAGCCTGATCTTCTTCTTCCTTTTGCTAGTAACGTTTATTTTGGCTTCCTACTCTGTTCGTCCCTTGACCGAGTCTGTTAATAAACTCATTGAGCAGGTGAGAGAAGGCAAGGCCGTTCCGACTGAAGCGGAAAAAGTCCATCATCCCGAAGAACTCGTTGAGCTTCAGAAAGCTTTCTGTCGCTTGTTGGTGAAATTGAAATCTCACCAGAAATCTGAAGGCGCGCTTAGTGAACTGAGCGAATCTGATGTCCAAAAAGAAGTCGAGCTTCTTAAAGAACAATATGAATTCCTGCAGGCGCTGATTACCCTTCTGCCGTCTCCGATGGCCATTGTGGATGAAAACGGCTTTGTTCGTTTCTTAAATCAGTCCGCCTCTAAGTTCTTTGACAAAGCAGTAGCCGGAGCGAATTTCGCTCAAATGCTCAAAGAAAAGTTTGAAGAAGACAATTTCGGATTTAACCTTCACGGCATGTCAGAAGAAAAAATCCTCAAGACCAAGGATACGAGGGAGGATTTCCTGCTTCAGAGAAGAGAGTTGCCGCCGATCAAAGGAACACGACGCAGTGTTTACTTACTTTCGCCGTTCAAAGAGCCCGACTGGAATTCGAAATAAGACACGCCTAAAGAAGGCAGGAACTTTTCCAGCACATCTTTCACCGAGAGGATGAGGCTTCGGTCATTGGTGCATGGGTGGCAGTCAATATGTTCCGCGTTCAAGATTCTGCTGTCGATGTAGAGCGAAATTTCTTTGTTTTGATCAAAGATCAGACCAAGTAAAGAAACGGCGCCCGGGAAGGTGTGCATGAGTCGGGACAAATCCTCGGGAGAGGCAAAAGAAAGGTGACTGCTTTTCAAAAATGCGGCCGCTTGTTTGGCATTAAATCGTTCTTCCCCCGGTATCACAAAGAGAAAAAATTGTTTCTTATTCTTAACTAAAAGCGTCTTACAGCACGTAGAACCAAACTCTTTTGCAATTTTTAACCCTTCCTTACACGTCGTGATGGGTAAGTGATTCAAGGCTTTGAACGGAATGTTGTGTGTACGAAGAAAGTCCTCAACTTCTTGGGTAGTGTTGTCCATAAGAGCCTGTAAGATTTTGTGTCCGTTTTGGAAAGTATTATATAGATGCGGTATACACTTACGACAAATTATCAGCCTAACCAAGTGAGAAACTTATGGCAGCAGCAGAAATCGGTTCGTTTCCGCCCGGCGTGAAACGCTTTTTTCTTTTAGGGGCACCAATTATTGCCCTTATTATTTATTGGATACTTCCGAACACTTATACGGATATCCATAACCAAGTCCTTCCTTTTAATCCTCACGCCAAAGCTTGTTTGGCCGTCGTGGTTTGGATGGTCCTTTGGTGGCTTTTTGAACCGGTTCCGATTCCGGTGACTTCGCTTCTTCCCATTCCGCTCTTTCCCCTATTAGGGATCGCTAAACCTGCGCAGGCAATGGCGCCGTACGCATCAGGTACGATTTTCCTGTTCATGGGCGGTTTTATTCTGGCGATTGCCGTTCAGCGCTGGCGTCTGGATAAGCGCATTGCTTTAACCACATTAAAACTCGTAGGTACCAAGGCGCCTGCGATTGTGGGCGGTTTCCTCTTGGCGAGCGGTGTGCTTTCCATGTGGGTATCCAACACGGCAACCGCGGCCATGATGGTTCCGATTGCGATGGCCGTTCTTTCCTTAGTGCGAGCTAAAAAAGCCGGCGGTCCGATCGATCAGGAAGAAGAAAACTTCAGCGTCGCCATGCTGCTTGCCGTTGCCTATGGTGCCTCTATCGGCGGTATGGCCACCATTATCGGTTCGCCTCCTAACGGCATTTTTGCGCGTTTTATGGAGCAGAACTTCAATGATCCGATTTCGCTTGCGCATTGGATGAAGTATGGCATGCCGCTTACACTTATTCTGCTTCCGCTGTGCTGGTTCCTTCTGACTAAGGTTCTCTTCCGTAAGACCATGAAGGAAATCGAAGGCGGCGCTCAGTGGGTTCAGTCCGAATTGAATAAATTAGGACCGATCGGCAAGGGCGAAATGATCGTTCTGATCGTCTTCTGCTCTGCGATCCTTCTGTGGTCCTTCGGCGGTGTGTTAAGAGGTCTGGATTTCGGCGGCACAAGGCCGTTTGCTTCGCTCTCTGACGCCGCAATTGCGATGATCTGCGCCATCGTGCTGTTCTGTATCCCTGTGAACAGAGACCATATGGTTTTGGATTGGTCGGATATGAAAGAGCTGCCCTGGGGCGTTCTGCTCTTGTTCGGCGGCGGTCTTTCCATGGCTGCCGGTCTGCAGATTACGGAATGCGGTCAGATTATCAGCGCAAACGCAGGCGTTCTAGCCGGACTTCCGCGCTGGGCAATCCTTATCGGTGTGAGCTTGCTCGTGATGCTGGCAAGTAACTTCACATCGAACACGGCGCTTGCCGCAACACTCATGCCGCTCCTGGCTTCCGCGGCTGTTCCGATGGGCGTGCCTGCCGAGCAGCTGCTGATGGTGACGGCTCTGTCTGCATCCTGCGCATTCATGATGCCGGTCGGAACACCTCCGAATGCGATCGTGTTCAGTACCGGACGCATCAAGATTATGCAGATGGTTTCTGCCGGTGCGGTTCTGACGCTTGTCTCAGTCGTCGTCATTGGACTGTTCGCAGCAACATTCATCAACTAATCTTTTGAACTCGCAGAGGGGGGCCGAGGGCCTCCCTTAATTTTTGTTGCAAAGCCACCGCCATCGGCTGAATGAGGTACGACCGTTTGTTAAAATACGGCCTTCGACCAGGGCTTCCAAATGATTCCAAGACTTAAATTGGTAAACGTCACCAAGCGATACGGGTCAACCGTTGCGAATGACGCAATATCGCTTGAGGTAATGCCGGGGGAAATTTTGTCCGTGCTCGGAGAAAACGGAGCAGGCAAAAGTACCCTGATGAAGATTATCTTCGGATCTGTCACGCCCGATGAGGGCGAGATTTATTTTGACGGACGAAAAGTTAATATCTCGTCTCCTGCGGACGCGCGCGAACTCGGAATCGCGATGGTGTTTCAGCACTTTGTCTTGTTTGAGACACTGACTGCTAAAGAAAATATTCTTTTGGGAATGCCTGAAGGCACAGATCCTAAAGAATTAGAAAAAGAGATTATTGAAAAAAGCCGCCATTACGGCATCGAAGTTGATCCGAACGCGATTGTTAATGATCTCTCCATGGGCGAGCGGCAAAGAGTGGAAATTCTCCGCGCGCTATTAACCAATCCGAAGCTTTTGATTCTTGATGAACCGACCTCGGTTCTTTCTCCTCTCGCGCTACAGGCCCTCTTTAAAACCCTGCGCCAGCTGTCTTCCGAAGGCGTTTCCATCATCTTCATTACGCATAAGCTCAATGAAATTCGTGAACTTTCCAAACACTGTACGGTGATTCGCAGCGGTGAGGTGGCAGCCAACATCAATCCTCAGGAAATGACCGAGCAGGAGCTCGCCAAGCTTATGATCGGTAGCGACCTTCCTGAAATCATGCCTCGACCGGAAATCAAACCGCATCCCGGTTTGGAAGTCTGTTTCCAAGGTGAAGAGGTTGGCTTTAAGAGCCGCTACCCGCTCTACGGCAAGATTAACGTTCCCTGTGGCCGAATCGTCGGCGTGGCCGGTATCTCCGGAAACGGCCAGGCAGAGCTTATGAAGGCAATCAGCGGCGAAGTACTGCTGCCCCAAAACTGTATTTCTATCGTCGGCTCTTTTGCCGGAGACCTTCGCGTTAAACACAGACGCGCTTTAGGTCTGCGCTATGTGCCCGAACAGCGCTTGGGTGAAGCGACTGTTCCGGAAATGTCCTTGGAAAGCAACACGCTGCTGACCAGTAATTTGTTCTTAGCCAAAGGTTTTATGCGCAACAAGATGATCGCGCGCTTTACGCGTTCGATTATTGAAAAATTCCATGTCCGCTGCGGCGGTCCCAAAGCTCCGGCTGAAAGCCTTTCCGGCGGAAATCTGCAGAAATTTATTGTGGGTCGAGAGCTGCTTCATAACCCGAAGGTGATGGTTTTGAATCAGCCGACTTGGGGTGTGGACGCGGGCGCCGCAACGCTTATCCGCAATGCCTTAATCCGTCAGAGGAGCGGCGGGAGCGCGATTTTAGTGGTCAGTGAAGAACTCGACGAACTGTTTGAAATTTGTGATGAATTGGTTGTGATGAGCGAAGGCAAAATTTCTCCTCAAGTCAAAACAAAAGATGTCAGCGTTGAAGAGATCGGTCGATGGATGTCCGGCCTTTGGCCTGAAGCGAAGGAGCAGTGATGAATTTTCCTTTAGCACTCTATAACCGCCAGCGTCCGAGCCGCTTTCTTTCTGCGGCGTCTCCGTTTATTGCGGTTCTCTTGACGCTTTTGATCGGATGCTTGATTTTTGCCGGGATGGGCAAAGATCCGATGCATTCCATGTACGTGTTTATTGTCGAGCCTTTGCTCACACTGCGGGGCTGGGGAGAGTTGGGCGTAAAAATGACGCCGCTCATTCTCTGTGCATTGGGCCTATTGGTTTGCTACCGAGCAAACGTGTGGAACATCGGTGCGGAAGGCCAATTAATTGTCGGCGCGCTTGCCGGCGGCGTGGTTGCATTGCAGGCTAGCCCCGAAGCCTCTCAGCTCTACATGATTTGGGTTATCCTGGCTGCGATGGTCGGCGGTGCGTTATACGCCGGCATCGTGGCCTGGCTCAAAGACAAATGCAATGCCAATGAAATCTTAGTTTCTCTGATGCTCGTCTATATTGCCGAGCTTTTCCTTTCCTGGGCGGTTCAGTCCCCGCTGCGAGATCCTCAGGGCTTGGGATTCCCGCAAAGTCCGATGTTTGAGATGGCAGCCACGCTCCCGATCATGATTCCGGGTACCCGAATGCACTGGGGTGGGGCTCTCGTTTGCTTTGCCTTGTTCGGCATCTGGCTCATCATGTCGAAGATGTTTATCGGTTTCCAGGTGCGCGTTTCCGGCATGGCGCCTAAGGCAGCTGCTTACGCGGGCTTCTCCAATCGAGCCATTATTTATTTTGTGTTGCTTCTTTCCGGTGCTTTAGCCGGATTGGCCGGTGTGATCGAAATCTGCGGTCCGATCGGACAGCTCACGCCCAAGATCTCCCCGGGATACGGCTTTGCCGCGATTATTGTGGCTTTTGTGGGGCGCTTAAAACCACTCGGAACCATTCCTGCAGCTTTCATCATGGCGCTCTTTTACCTCGGCGGTGAACTAGCCCAGTCCAGACTCGGAACGCCGGCTGCTTTGACGGGTGTGTTCCAAGGTCTCTTGCTCTTCTGCATCATGGCTTGTGATTCTCTGATTTTCTGCAAATTAAAGTGGGTCGGATTTAATTCCGCGAAGGGGGCCGCATGAGTGTTGCAGCTTCTTTAATTGCCACGACGATGAATGCAAGCACGCCGCTGCTGCTTGCAGCGCTGGGAATTTTGGTTGCCGAACGCTCCGGCGTCCTGAACTTAGGCGTCGAAGGCATCATGCTGATGGCGGCCATCGCAGGCTACATGGCAACGGTTGAGACCGGAAGTTTTGCGGTCGGATTTATTGCTGCCGTTGCAGTGGGTATTTTGTTTGCACTGTTCTTTGCCATTTTCGCTGTGGGCTTAAGGGCCAATCAGCAGGCATCCGGCTTGGGTGTAGCGATTTTCGGCGGCGGCTTATCCGCCTACATCGGCATTCCTTATCAAGGCGCCGTGCTCCCTGAAAGAACGGCTGACGGCATTCCGTTCTTAGACCAGATCCCTTTCCTCGGACAAGCATTTTTCAGCCAGCATTGGATCGTTTATTTGTCCTTGCTCATGATTCCGGCTGTTTGGTATTTCTTGTTCAGAACCAGGCCCGGGCTGGTCGTGAGGGCCGTCGGAGAATCGCCGTTTTCAGCAAACGCTTTGGGATACTCGGTTCCGATGATTCGATGCGCGACGCTGGCTTTCAGCGGAGCCTGTATCGGGCTTTCCGGCGCTTATTTGTCGCTCATCTATACACCCTTATGGGTGGAAGGCATGATTGCCGGCAGAGGCTGGATTGCGCTGGCGCTGGTGACCTTCGGTACTTGGCGTCCGTTCAGAGTGTTCTTAGGCGCGTACTTGTTCGGCGGCATGACCATGCTGCAGATGAATCTTCAGAGTATCGGAATTTCCGTTCCGACTCAGTTTATTTCCATGGCGCCTTATGCGGCGACGATTATCGTTTTGGCGCTGATTTCGAGAAATCCGACTTGGATTCGTCTGAACATGCCGGCTTCTCTCGGAAAGCCGTTTAACCCGCATTGATGATTTTTTGTTTACCTTTCTTTAAAGGAGAAAGACAGTGAAGATGTCTTTAAAACTGGTTGCAGCTGCGGCTGCTGTTGCTTCCGCTTTTGCTTTGAGCGCCTGCGGAGACAAAAAAGAAGCTGCCCCGGCTAAACCGGCAACACCGGCAGCTCCTGCCGCTCAGTCCAAGGCAGCTGAACCCCTGAAAGTCGGTTTTGTGTATGTGGCTCCGATTGCGGACGTTGGCTATACAAAACAACATGACATCGGCCGTATCTACGCTATTGATAAGGTAGGTAAAGATAAAGTCACGACGACATTCGTGGAGAATGTTCCTGAAACTGCTGACGCAGAACGAGTTATTCGTCAGATGGTTGCCGACGGCAACAAGCTGATTTTCGGAACCAGCTTCGGCTACATGAACTACATGCAGAAGCTTGCTAAAGAATACCCGGATGTGAAATTCGAGCATGCCACCGGTTACAAGACTGCGCCCAACATGACGAATTACAACATTCGCTTCTACGAAGGCCGCTATCTGGCCGGTATGCTTGCCGGCGGTGCAACTAAGAGCAACATCATCGGTTATGTCGCTCCGTTCCCGATTCCTGAAGTTCTGCAGGGTATCAACGCCTTTACATTGGGTGCCAAATCCGTTAATCCGAATATTCAGGTAAAGGTGATTTGGACCAACGCTTGGTACGATCCTCCCAAAGACACCGACTCTGCCAAGACTCTGTTGGGTCAAGGGGCGGACATTCTCACTCAGCACACCAATACCAGTGCTGTAGCGAGTGCTGCTGAAGCTGCAGGAAAAATGGTTATTCCGTACAACAGCGACATGAAGTCTGTTGCTCCGAATGCCCAGATTGCTGCTCTTGTGCTGAATTGGGGACCGTACTACGCCAAGAAGATCCAGCAGACGATCGACGGCAAGTGGGATCCGACACCGGTTTGGATGCACTACAAAGACGGCGCAATGTCTCTTGAAGGAGTTCGCACCGATAAGATTCCTGCCGATATCGTGAAGAAGATGGAAGAAGTGAAGGCCAAGATCGAGAGCGGTGAATTCCATCCGTTTACGGGTCCGATCAAGACCAACGACGGCAAAGAAGCTGCTAAGGCAGGCGAAGTTCTGAAGGATGACCAGCTTCAGACGATGAATTACTATGTTGACGGTGTGATCGGAAAGGTTCCCAACTAATCTGATTCGACGTTAATTCAAGCGAAGGCTCGGCATTTTGTCGAGCCTTTGTGATTTTCAAGACTGTGAAAGTTGTGGTCTTTTTCTCATAGAAAAGCGCGAGGTGCTATTTTGGCTCGCTTAACACATAGACGACTATGCCGGAATGAGCCAGCTCCGCCCCTCTCGGGAGAATAAAATCCGTCAAACCGGAATCCGAGCTTTCTGGAACCAGTCGAAAACCTCTCTCGGAAGCAGTAAATCTTCGAAGTGTTTTTTTTCCTGCGTATTCAAGAAGAACGATATTGCCGACCTGGGCTTTTGCTTTCTTTCTTAGAAAAAGAACGGTTCCCTCATGAATTCCGGCTCGATCCATCGAATTATCCGGTGCCTTTTCCACAGAAATCTCTTCCGCCGGGATAGGGAGCGAATTGAACAATTCATCTGCAACTTTGGTCGGAGAAGGTTTAGTCGTGGCAGCGATCTGCGAACGAATCCAGGAAGAGCCTCCTAATCTTTTTAATTGAATTAAAAGATCCTCAGTCAGAATGACGGTCGTTGTTTTTGCGCCGATAAGAGGCTTGCGGCCTGCACCGGGACGTGCACCGCCTTTTTTCTTTAAAGGCGCTTTATTTTCACTATCGGTCATAAAAATAATTCAACAAAAATACAGTGAACGCTGTCTGCGACAAACGATTTCGCGATACAGGATAGGCTATTTCAAGAATCAACGTTGTAAAAGACTAAGATATTTGTGGAATCGATCGAAAATATGTGAAAAAGACCACAAATTAGGTTTTCAAAAGGCGGATCAAAAATGGGGAAATTTTTAAGAAATGCTTTGTTCGGGATAGCGGTTGGAGATGCTTTAGGTGTTCCCCATGAGAAAAAACCAAGAGGGTCTTTCAAGTGTTTGGGTTGGGATTACACACCGGAACCGGATCGAAAAAGAACGTGGTCGGACGACACCGCTCTGACGCTCGCCGAACTCGACAGTCTTGGAACCTTAAAGAGGGTGGATTTTGACGCCATCATGCAGAACTTCATGGAATGGTTCTTGATGGGAAAATTTTCCTGCACCGGGCGCTGTTTCGGTGCGGGAAAGAGTACGGTGCATGCCATCAAGAACTATTGCTATGGAAAGAAGGCGATTGACTGCGGCTCTAAGGACATTATGTCTAACGGAAACGGTGCTCTGATGAGAATCATGCCGTTTTGCCTTTTGAGAGAGGAATATCGCAAAACCTTTAATTTCGATGATGCCGTTGGTATGACGCACCGGCATCCAATAAATCTTGTTGCCTGCTGCTTTTTTGATGTGTTGGTCAACGCGATTGTTCGCGGGTCGGACCTAAAGACTGCTTACGAAACGGCAGAGAAATCGTTGTCCCAAGAGGAAAAAGAATTAATTCAGATGCCGTCCTTTGGACTTTTAAGTGAGCGCCATGAAAGTGAAATTAAATCCGGCCGCTTTGTGCTGGATACTTTGTGGGCCGCCATTTGGTGTGTGGAAAAGACCACAAATTATCGATATGCGGTCTTGAAAGCCGTTGATCTTGGAGACGATTCCGACACAACGGCCTCGGTTGCCGGAGGCATTGCCGGGTTAATTTATGGGATCGGGGGAGAAAAAGGCGTTCCGAGCAATTGGATAGAGCAGTTGGCTTGCCGGAATTGGCTGGAGGATGCAGCAGAAAAGACGGCGGGAATGGCTTATTAAGGTACGGCAAATCAGCTAAAAATATATAGAAAAGACCACAAAATTGAAGACTGCTGTCTTGGTAGCTTCGGGTGTCTGAAGTTTGGCGGAGAAATGATTAGATCCACAGCGGCAGTCAGCCAAATATGAGAAAAAGACCACAATCCTGAACAGAATTTGTGGTCTTTTTCTCACGGAAAGAGTTTCCGCGAATGAGTAAGCTCAGATCTTATCTGGCGCCGCTGGCCTGAAGAGCAATAGCGGCATGCTTACGGCCTTCGACAACTTCTTTACGAAGCTGACCGCTCGGGTGGAAGGAAACTACCTGGCGGGCCTTAATAATGGCGGATTCGCCGGACTTAGGATTACGTCCCGGACGCTCGCTTTTCTGCTTGATGGAAAAAACACCGAAGTTGGAAAGCTTCAGTTCTTCGCCGCGAACGAGGCATTCAAGTGCTTCATCGAAGAAAAGATCCACGATTTCCTTGCAGAAACGTTTAGGGAGCCCAAACTGTTCATAGATAACATCGGCAAGATGACTTTTGGTCAGCGTATCGCCTTCCTTGAGCAGGGTGCCAAGGACGAGAGCGGTCTCATCCTTCTGCTGTTCTTTGACAGCCTGTTTAGGTAAGTCTTCCATTTTTCTAGTATGTTGTGAAACTGTGAAAAGGTTGAATTCTATACCAAAGCTTTGGGGCTGTGTTGTCGTTATTTATTTAATTTACAAAGAAAAAATTCAAAAATCATTGACTTTTTGAAATTACGATCACCCAGCAAAAACGGATCATTTTTTATGGAACGAGGCACCTAAATCGGGAAGTTTTTGCAGAGTCTAACTCCTGGGCGCGGGAAATCGACTTCAAGGACCATCCGGCATATCGTTCGGTGAGCAGTCAAACCCGGCCGACCAAAGGCGGGCAAAAAAAAGGGCGTCTGAAATAAATCATTCAGACGCCGGTATCTAAATTAGCGAGAGAAGAACTTGAGTTCCTGAAATGGATCTCGAAAAGCTCTTCGGAGATTCTCGCTTCAACCTCAAATCCCAAGGAGAAGTGACAACATTCAATTGCCAGAACTGAATATTAGCATAAAGCCCCAAGGGTTTCTACCACAATATTTGTAAAAACCTATTTCGGGCACAGAGTTCGTAAAAAATCCTTGAGAAATTAAGTAGTTGATGTTGACAAAAATGTCCGATTTAGAACATCTTGACGAGGATTGAAACAGAAATTAACCAGAATAGAAAGGCGCTGATTTTGTTGAGCCAGAAGGAGAAGCTCTTCGTCATCCAGCGGTCAGCCGCAGCAGCGGCAGAGTAGCTGTATGCAATGTGAACAAACCAGCAGGTGATGACAAACATGGCAATCATCAAAGAGACCTGTTGGACGTACGAACCTTTTGGATCGATAAACTGTGGGAATAAGGAGAGCAGGAACACGATACACATCGGGTTGGTGACCTGCAGAAGAGCAGCGCTCGTCAATATATGAATCCTTTCCTGCTTCAACTCCTTTGGATTAAAAGATTTGATGGATGAAGAAAGCGAAATAACTGGAGCCGTCCAGCTTTTCCAGCCGAACCAAAAGAGAAGCAAGCATCCGCATAACTGCAGGCCGTAGAACATGACAGGGGATTCATGAATGACAGCTCCTAAGCCGCTCGCGGCAAGAATACTCATGAAAAGCACTCCGATTGCGTTGCCTGTCGGAGAGAGAAACGCATTGTTCTTTCCGTAGTTAATGGCGTTTTTTAACGTATAAAGGACGCCGGCACCGGGCGTAACACATGTGATGAAAACGACTATGAAAAAGAGTCCGAGACTTGATGCTGACATTTTTATCTCCTTTGTTGCCAGTCAGTGTAGGAAGAAAGGCACACGCCTAGGAGCGCAAGTGATATAAAATCTTTATCGCTCAATTACCTTTTTGCTAACATCAAAATGCGTCGTTGTTTCAATTACCGCACCATAAGACAGTTAATGCTGTTTGCCGCCGTGACTCAGGAGAAGAGTTTTCGGCGGGCGGCAAAACGCCTGAACATGTCTGTTCCTCCGCTTGTTCTTCAGATCGATGAATTAGAGGCGAGACTGAAAATGAAATTGTTGGAGAGAACGCCTAGAGGTGTTTCTCCGACTGCACAAGGCAATGCAATCATGCCGATGATTGACCAGCTGGTTCGGCAGGCAGAAATTCTGGATTACTCCGTAAAACAGATGCAGCAAAATGCGCAGGGAATTCTGACGATCGGCGCCAATACGGAGTCAATGCTTTTCTTTATTCCGGAGTTCAAAAAACGCCTTGCGGCATTGCATCCGAACATTTCGCTTTTTGTGAAAGAAATCGATTCTTATCAGGTCGAAACTGAGCTCACCGACGGAACGGTTTTAATCGGTATGGCATTTTTCGATACCTTGTCGGATCAGCGCTTAAGGATGGCGAACCTCATCAATGAGAAGCCAATTGTACTTTTGAATCGAAATCATCATTTAGCCGGCAAGGGCGGAGTGTCCATCAAAGACCTGAGGAATGAGGATTTCGTATTTACGCGGCGCTCCATTGCGCCAAGGCTTTTCGACGGTCTCGTCGGCTTTTGTCAGGAAGTCGGCGGTTTTACTCCGCGGATCATCCACGAGGTCGAATCCAGTCCGCGTCAGATGGGATTTGTAAGCTGCGGGCAGGGAATCGCTTTCTTGCCGGAATCTTTCAGACAGTGGATGCCTGAATATATCCGGGCAGAAACAATTACGGATGCAGCTCCCTGTTTGCCCCTTTCTATCGCATGGAATCCGCTGATTGAGTCCCCCTTACGAGATATCGTGGCAGAAGAACTGAAACAGATGTTTGTGTACCGTTGAGAAGCATAGACCGCGATCCAAAACGGAGGAATATATGAATAAACCAAAGGACGAACCGGGTTTGCAAACCATTTTGTCGCATTGCGGCCGCAATTTGGAGGCAAGCGGCGGTTATGTAAATGTGCCGCCCTATGAAGGCTCGACCATTCTTCACGATGATATGGAAGATCTGTTCGGACGTGTCGATAACCATTTGTACGGCGACGGTACTGCACAGACCTACGGGACGGACGGAGGCCCGACGCATGAAGCTTTTTATGACGCCATGAATAAACTCGAAGGCGGAGCCGGAACCTGGGCATTTAGTACGGGTTTAGCGGGCTGCACGATTCCGATGATGGCCTTCCTGAAGACAGGCGATCACATGCTTGTAACAGATTCGGTTTATGGTCCTACGCGCCAGTTCTGCGAAGTACTGCTAAAGAACTTCGGCGTGGAAGCAGAGTTTTACGAGTCGACCATCGGGGCCGGTATTGAGAAATTAATTCGTCCCAATACGCGATTGATTTATATGGAAAGTCCGGGTACGCATACCTTTGAAATGCAGGATGTTCCGGCAATCGCCGCGGTCGCTCGCAAATACAACATCGTCACAATGATCGACAACACTTATGCCACGCCACTCAATTTCCAGCCGCTGAAGCACGGTGTGGATGTAGTAGTGCATTCGGCGACGAAATACATCTGCGGTCATAGCGACGTGTTGATGTCCACGGTTACCTGCAATGAAAAAAACTGGAAGCAGGTGAGAGACGTCTGCAAGATGACCGGACAATACGCCTCGGCGCAAAGTGTGTACCTAGGCCTCCGCGGCTTGCGCACTCTGAAAGTCCGCCTTGATGCAGTGGGCGTGCATACGCGGAAAGTGGTTGACTGGCTTCTTAAGCGGGAAGAAGTCAAAAAAGTGATTTGGCCGGCTTATGAAAAGGATCCCGGCTATCGCATTTACAAGAGAGACTACTCCGGCCCGATCGGATTATTTGCTTTCCAACTTCAGGATCAGTACACGGATGTCCAGATCAACCGCTTTATGGATTCTTTAAAACTATTCGGATTGGGTTACTCGTGGGGCGGATTTGAGAGCTTGATCCTGAGGAGCTACGGGAAACGCACGGTCGGTGACCCGAAAATTATGCGTACGATGATCCGTGTTTATATCGGCTTGGAAGATCCGGAAGATATGATCAACGACTTAGATCAAGCGATGACAAAAATGAGGGATGTGTAAAACACCCGAAAATAGAAAAAATTAAAGGCCGTAGAGAAAAACTCTTTGCGGCCTTTTTGCTCAGCTCAAAACAAATTATTTTGTATTGAGGGCATCTTTAAACTGTTTGCCGGCAACGAATTTCGGCTGAACAGAAGCGGGAATCTGGATCGTTGCTCCGGTGGCAGGATTGCGGCCGGTACGAGCTTCGCGCTTAGCAGACTTGAAAGTTCCGAAACCAACTAAGGAGATTTCATCACCTGCTTTAACAGTTTTGACGATCTGAGCTGTCAGAGCATCCAGAACATCTTTAACATCAGCTTTAGATTTACCGGAAGCTTCTGCAACGGCAGCAATCAATTCAGTTTTATTCATTCGATTCCTCTGATAGTGTTTGAATGGAACCCTGATAATAAGGGTTTTTTAGGGCAAAAAACAGTTTTTTAGGTTTGGGTGTGCTGTTTTCGCGACAAACCGCTGTCCGTTAGGGCCTCTCGGAAGATTACACATCCCGTATATAGGTTATTTTTAAACGGTAATGCAGGCTTAGCTGTTGACTGTGAAAATTCTTGAGAAGTGTCGATGTATCGAGGTTTAGCTGAAAAGGTCCAGCTCTTTTTGGACGGAAGGCTCCGTTTTCTTTAAGAGAATCTCTTGTATATCTGTCAAGTACAACTTGACCATATTAGAAAAAATTAGGCCCACAGAGTACGTTTTGTCTGAATACCTTAATTGTGAAAGCCATCGGTAGAATTCAATTTCGTCTTCTGTCTGTGCTTCAATTCCGCCTCGGATCATGACAAATTTATCAAATAGGGCAGAAGCGGACTCAATTAATGTTTCATAAGCGTCCTCAGCGTTTTGGCAGCGAAATTCTGAAAAACTGTCCACGGAAACGGGATAAATCCTGTCGAGGTTAAAGTCCTCGGGGTTCAGATCCGATAAAGTAAGAGAAAGCATTTTTCTTTGAAGATCAGTCAGTTCTTCAATGCTTTGCTTCAAATCTTCTTTGTATAAAGCGATCCCGGAAGTATTCTTCTTTACCATCGTGTACCCATGCGTTGATTTGGAAATTCTAGCGCAAGCACAAACGTTTCACGGATTCATACCATATATGAGCATTAGCTAAGGGATAATGTCTATGTACTAACCCTGAGGGGATGGTGATAATTGCCTTTACTTAGTTTGTCCTTCCAAAGGTTGCTGTAATGAACCAAAAATCTGAATTTGAAGCAAGAGTCGCTTCAGCCGGTATTCGCAGAATTACCCGGTGCAGGAAGATCTCATTGAAGGGCGCTCAAAAAGTTGTTTTACCTTCCTTTTTAACGGAAACACATTCTTCCGGAGCCCAGAAACACTTTGTTTGGAACGAGTTTTCGGCCTCAGTGCGTCCCGTTTAGTCCTTCGGTGTTATGCCAGAACTCCCCGAAGTAGAAATTACGCGACTTGGAATATTGAAGCGTGTCGGCGGCCGACGTTGCACGGGCGCGGTTGTTCGTGAGACGCGTTTCCGAAAAGCAGCCCCGGCAAATCTTTCAGAGTTGCTGAAAGGACAATGTTTGCGGTCAATTGAAAGAAGAGGTAAATACCTGATTTGGTCTTTCGATCGCGGATATATCGTTTCTCATCTCGGAATGTCAGGAGTGATGCGGATCGTTGATCCTAAAGCCACTGAACCGGTAAAGCACGATCATATAGATATCCTCTTCGGGGATTTGGCGGTCCGCTACCACGATCCCAGACGTTTTGGCTTTTTGATTTGGTTGCCAGAGTCTCAAGACCCTCACGACTTGCCTGAAATTGCGAAGTTGGGTGAGGAACCTTTTTCGGATGACTTTACTGCGGACCGGCTGCATTCCGCTTTAGCAAATACTTCGCTGCCGATTAAGGAAGCCCTGTTGACAGGAAAATACGTTGTTGGCGTGGGGAATATTTATTGTTCTGAGTCTTTGTTTGAGGCTTGTATTTCACCTCTGACTCCCGCGAACAAACTTTCAACGAAACGGCTAGAGCGGCTGGTGGCGGCGATTAGACAGGTGTTGACGTTATCTTTACAGGAAGGAGGTTCTACTCTGAAAGATTTTGTCTCAGCTGAGGGGGAACAAGGGTATTTCACTTTAAACGCTAAGGTTTATGGAAAAGCTGGAAAGCCTTGTTCCTGTTGTGGCCGTCCAATCAAAAAAATTGTTCAAAACAAAAGGGCGACATATTTCTGTAGCTACTGCCAAAGAAGATAGTCAAACAGACGTTCTGACAAAGCTGCAGCATGAGGCTCTTACTTTCTTTGGAAGAAGAGTCTTGTTATTCGACTGGCTTCGGGTAGGGAGTTGTCAGCAGATTCTTCGCTGAGGCCGAATCACCTAAATCTCTTGAATTGAAGGCGGAAAGGGCAACATTTTCCACGCCTTGTAGTTGCCTATTTCGGAGCTGTTGTTCGCTAACTGCTGTTAAACGATAGTAGATTGAATGAAGGAGGTGTCATCATGATTGATGTATTCACTGTTATTTGGGCGGCGCTCAGCGTGCTTATTCTTGCAGCTTTGGTTTACTTTGTTGCAAAGAAAAAAATTGGTGTCGTTGCGTTTATTTGCCTGTTAATTCTGGTGGTTTTAGGAATCGCTGGGTTCGCAGGACTGCTTGGCGTAGGATTTAAGCTAGGCTGAGTGTTGACGCTGAATCTGTTATCAAGCAGCCTGTGGAAACTGTTCTAACGTCTCGGAGACGAACGTTTGCTTTGAAGGTCTCTATCTAAAAAATTTTCGCTTTTCTTAACAGAGCGTCCGGGACTTCGAAGTTTTCAGGTTGCGGATGGTAGTTGCGAATCAGTATTCAGTTAGTTTTGTCCCAAGATTTGTTTTTCTGATAATCCAATTAGGACAGATACAAATTCCGCTCAAGCTAGTACGGCAAGAGCGGAACGCAGGGAAGATCAGCTTTCTTTAGCGTGCATCGCTGTTGGCAAGCCTTCCTCCAGCATTTGAGTTTTCTTTAGCAGCAGCGAGTTTAAGTCCGACAACGATTGCGGCAATGATCGCAGCGCAAATGGCGATACAAATCGCGGAATAAATTGGATGAGCATTAAAAGAGCCGGCTTGATAGACGATGGTTGCAGCGCTGTAACCCACAGCCGTTGTCCACAAGGCTGAGAAGATTGCCCAACCGCTTCCTACTTCTCTATAAATAGCGCCCATGGCTGCACCGCAGGGCAAATAGAGAAGAACCATAAGAAGGTATGCAAATGCGCCTAATTCACCGTCGAACAGTTTGTTCATGGCTGCAATCGTGCCTGTGCTTACTTCTTGTTCTTCTGCTTGCCGAGCCACGTCAGAAAGGTCACTTTCCACGGAGATACCAAGCGGATCAGTGAAAAACGCACCGATATCGCCGAATCCCTCACCGATACTTGACACGGCTTCCTGGAAGGAGCGACCAAGATTAAATCCTTCTTCTTCGGCTTGTTGCGGAGCTTGCTCTTCAATCTTTGCGGCCGGTTCGCCTAGAGCAGCTTCTTCTTCTGCTTTGCCGCCGATTCCGCTGTAAAGAGAATCCAGCGTGCCGACGACGGCTTCTTTAGCAAGAATACCTGTAAAGACGCCGACGGCAGCCGGCCAGTTTTCCTCTGATACTCCCATTGGCTTGAAAACGGGCACAATCGTCTTACCGATTTGGGATAGAACGCTTTTGTCAGAGTCTTGGTTGCCGAAAGAGCCGTCTGTACCTAAGGAATTCAAGAAACAGAGAACAGCGACGAGCACGACGATCACTTTACCGGCACGGAAGATAAAGCTCTTTAAACGATCCCACGTTCTCAGGAGGATATTCTTTATCGTCGGCAGATGATACGGAGGAATTTCCATGACAAAGGCACTTGTCTGACCCGCTAAAGCCGTTCTCTTAAGCATGAAGCCTGTAGCAATTGCCGCCAAAATGCCGATGAGATATAAACCGAATACGAGATTTTGTCCGCTCATCGGCCAAAAAGCGGTGGCAAACAGAACATAAACTGGAAGTCTTGCACCACAGCTCATGAACGGCGCCATTAAAACCGTAGTGATTCGATCTTGTTTTTGTTCCATTGTACGGGTTGCCATGATTGCGGGGACACCGCACCCGAAACCGACAATGAGAGGGACGAACGCTTTTCCGGGAAGACCTAGTGCTCTCATAAGACGATCCATTACGAAGGCAGCTCGGGCCATGTAACCTGAGTCTTCAAGGAAGGACAAGGCTAAGAAAAGGCAGAAGATGACGGGAATAAATGTTGAAACACATTGAATACCACCGCCGATGCCGTCGGCAAGAATCGTTTTAAGCCATTCGGGCGTACCGAAAGAAAGAAGAAGTTCTCCGAAGCCGTCGATAAAGACTGCTCCGAAAAGAATATCGAAAAAGTCGATGAAAGCCGAACCTACGTTAATGGAGAAAATGAACATTAAATACATCACGGCTAAGAAGATAGGAACACCTAACCAGCGATGCAAGACAATCTTGTCAATTTTGTCTGTAATGGTCTGCTTAACTTCATTATCCCTTGTGATGCAGGACGCAGCGACCCTGCTGACAAATGAGTAGCGCACATCAGCGATGGCCATATCCAGGTCACCGTCATAGTGTTTATTGAGTGCATTTATTCGAAGCTCAGCTAGAGAAAAATTACTTTTCAAAGTACGGGCACCAAGCTCTTTGTCACCTTCGAGTATTTGTTCGGCAATCCAAGATGCCTTTTCCACATTGTTTTTGGAAAGTTCATTCGTCAGCGTGAGAATTTCGTCCGCAATGTCTTTTGGGAATATAAGCGGATTGTGAGGAATTATCGGTCGCTCAAGCTGCTTGCTGATCGCCTGCTTGAGTTCTTCGATTCCCTTTTCCCGAGAAGCCACCAATCCTACAACCGGACAGTCGAGCTCTTGAGCTAATTTGTCCAGATTGATGGCGATAGAGTGGTTCTTTGCTACATCGAGCATGTTGACTGCAACGATGAGAGGGATCTGCATTTCGATGAGCTGGGACGTTAGGTAGAGGTTGCGCTCCAGATTTGATGCGTCAACGATGTTTACAACGAGAGAGGCCTCTCCTGAGAGAATGTATTCCCGGGCGACTTGTTCGTCCTCGCTCGAAGAATCACAGGGCTGTAGGGAGTAGACACCGGGCAAGTCAACGAGCGTGATTTGTTGATCATTAAGGGAAAAACTGCCGCTCTTTTTCTCGACAGTGACGCCGGGCCAATTGCCTACTGTCTGATGGGAGCCGGTCAGTGCGTTAAACAGGGTTGTTTTACCGCAGTTTGGATTTCCGGCAAGTGCGATCGATCTCTTTTGACTCATGATATTTTTCCTTATAAGGGATAAACGTCAATAATTTCGATTTCGGCTTTCCGAACACTAATGAAAGACCCTCGAAGTTTGATTTCAATAGGGTCTCCTAAGGGCGCAACCCGAGTGACTTCAAATTGGGTATTAGGCAGTACACCTAAAGAAAAAAGTTTTTTCCGATATTCTTGATTTCCCGGCAAAAAACCTTTCACGACGCCTTTTTGTCCGGGTTTTAAATCGCGAAGTTGCATGAAGTTCTCCTATTCGAAAATGCGAACAACCTTTATTTCGGCCGCAACGTCACGATTAATGGCAATTCTTGTGTCGCCAACTGACAGCAGCAGAGGTCCGCTCTGTGCGCAGGTGATCACCGAGACGACACTGCCGATGAATAAACCCAGGTCCCGAAGCCGTTTTAATTCACTCGGAGAAATGTCTCCTAGTTTTGCGATTCTGCATCGGGTATTTATCGGAAGATGGGCCAAACGATGAGATGTAGCATCTGTCATAAAAGTTGAAACGAAAACGATAATCATTATCAAAATGTTACTCTTTCAATTTAAAAATAATAATCATTATCGATAGGGATTTCACTTAATTACCCAAGGAAAAAGTGTTATTTATACGATTAACACATTGAAATTCTTAAGGAAAATTGAGTTATGGAATCCCTTGAATATGGAAATTAAACTCTTATCCGTAAATTTATATTTTTAATTTTTTGAGAGATAAAATGAGAATGATTCCTGTTTAATACTTTTACAATTTTCAGAGGTAGTATGAAATTAACTAAAGCAGCTTTGATCATTGCATTGGCTTCTGTTGGCACGATGGCTGCCGCCGAGTCTCAAGTTACACTTTACGGGACAATCGACGGAGCAGTTGTTGTCAATAAGGCAAAAGGCGGGGACGCTACCGTTTCCTTTGACGACGGAATCGCAGGTGGTAGCGTTTGGGGCCTGGAAGGGACTGAAGATTTAGGAAACGGATACTCGGTTGGCTTTCTTTTGGAAAATGGCTTTACCATGGACAATGGTGCTGCCGGAGAAGAGGGCAAAGCTTTTAACAAGCAGGCAACACTCTCCCTGTCTGGTAATTTTGGCGAACTTGCCTTTGGCCGCATGGGTGGTTTAGCTTCTTACGAAGGCTCTTATTCGATTTGGGACGCTTCTCCCTTTGGTACCGACTACCTCCAGGCCGGGCTGGGAAATACATTTGTCACTGGTCAGATTAACAATAACAGCATCGTTTACGTTTCTCCTGAATTTGGCGGTTTGAAAATTCATGCGCAGTATTCAAACGGTGTAGAAGAGGATTCTCAAAAATGGTCGCACAACAGCCACTACTACGGCTTGGGCGCCACTTATGAAGTTGGTAACTTGTCTCTTGCCGGTATTGTCGAACGTTTCGACAATAAGTCTGCTGAAGAAAAAGACAAGGCGACAATGGTGTACAGCCTCAGTGCAACTTATGATTTTGAAGTCGCTAAGGCTTTCTTTGGTTATCAATATGCGAGCCGCTTCCACGGTTTTGATCAGTTAGAGGATGTGACTGTTGCCGGGAAAGGCATGAATCAGAATGCATTTACTTTGGGCGCTGAAGTTCCTGCGGCAGGCGGTACATTCAAAGTTGCTGCAAATTATGGCTTCGGAAAAGTTAAATCAGTTGACGGAGTCGTTGTAGGTGACGAAAAGCTGTCGAATGATAAATTCAATCGCTTTACGGTCGGCGCTGCCTATGAATATCCGTTGTCCAAACGTACCTTTGTTTATGGTTGGGGTGCCTATGCGACTGCAGGCAAGATGCTTAAGGAAAAAGCCGTTGAAGAAAACTTCAAGTCTTGGAGTTTAGGCTTGGGCCTTCACCATACATTCTAAAGACGGTTTTGTCAGGCGATGAGCTTTGCCTGACAGGTGAGCCTATTGAAAAATAAGTGTAAGCGGCAGGATTGGAAGCTGATTCTGTCGCTCATTTTTTTTCGAGGCGTACGAAATAATACAATTTTGGATTAGATACTTTTTATCGATCAAGGATTCCCAATGCTTTCGACCCTGTTTACGATTGCCGCCGTCCATTTAATTGCCTTAATGTCTCCCGGACCGGATTGTTTTATCGTAATGCAGACGGCCGTCGGAAGATCTCGAAAAGAGGCGTTGTGCTGTGTCTTGGGCATTACCTTAGGCGTAGCTTTTTGGGCGGCGCTCTCATTGTTAGGCCTCCAGTGGTTGTTTGAGCAGTTTGCCTGGCTGCAGCAGTTGATTATGTTCTTGGGCGGCCTCTACTTGGGGTGGCTGGCCTTTCTTCTTTTGAGAAGCGCATGCAATAAGCCAACAGCGAGCCGGCAGAATGTACCGACGCCCCGTTCAGGCTTTAGATCTTTTGCCATCGGACTTTTGACAAATTTATCGAATGCAAAAGCTCTAATTTACTTTAGTTCCGTTTTTTCGCTCTTTATTACCGCAGATATGGGGACGAGTGAGGCCGTTTTAATTTACGCAGTGGTGGTCCTAGAAAGTTTCTTTTGGTTTTCTTTTGTTGCTCTGATTTTGGGCTTGCCGAAACCAAAGGCTTTTTACCGAAAGTCCGGCAGGTGGATTGACGGCATCTGCGGGGCAATATTTGGAGTTTTTGGAACTGCATTAATTTGGACGGCAGTGAAAGAATCAGACTTGTGATTTCTTGCACTTCTAAGAGCAAAAAGTTCCGGAAGGCAACGCTAAAAAATTGCAAGACTAGGGTCAAAGCGGCAAAACACCGGATCCTCGAGGCTCTCAAATTAAATACTTCTTCAATATAATGAGTGTTAACCATTATTTTTGTGTTAAAAATAATTAGTTACCGATCAATTGGAGATTCCGAAATTTCTCGGCAAAAAACTATGAGAAAAAGCTTCTTTTTTTCTGCTCTTATTCTCCTAGCCGCTACTGGAACCCATGCCCAAGATGTCAATACTCAGTCTTGTGAGAAGGGTAATGGCCAGGCGTGTTACTTGGCTGCTATCGAGATGCATAAGGCTAAAAACTTTGGAAGGGCCGCCGAACTAGCTCAAAAAGCGTGTGATTTAAATTACGCGCAAGGATGCTTTTATTTAGGTTTTAACAATCAGAATGGAAGTAAATACTCCCAGTGCAATGCGTTTTATAAAAAAGCCTGTGATTTAAATTTGGGAGTCGGCTGCTTGGCTTTAGCAAACAATGTTCGCCTCGGAATTGGCGTCAATCCTTCTTTACAGGCGGCAATGCCGTTTTACCAGAAGGCATGCGAGTTAGGCGAGCCCTTGGGCTGTTCGCATGTTAAGAATCCTGGTTTTGAGGGTCATATGGGTCACCTAAGCGGAGGAAAAAGTGAAATATTCAAACATTAAGCTTACTGCTCTTACGTTAGCGGCAGTTTTGACTTCTCCGGTCTGCACAGCCGCAACAGGCGATATCTATAACTATGAGTTTACGGCTTTGGGAACTACGATTTCTTCTCAAATTAAGGCGGACAATAAAGAAAAAGCACAGTTCTGCGCCAACGTTGTTAAAAAAGAGGTTTTACGCTTGGAAGACCTTTTGTCTGCCTATCGGGAAGATAGTGATATCTCCAGACTCGGGAAAAGCAACGGAAAGTGGATAAAGGTTTCTGCTGATACGGCTGAAATTCTGGAAAAAACGAAACAAATTTGTGCGATGACGCACGGTGCCCTTGACCCGACCGTTGGGACTCTTGTGAAAATGTGGAGTGTTGACCACAGCAACCATAGAGTTCCGACACAAGAAGAAATTGCTAAAGTGCTGCCCAAAGTCGACTGGAAGAAGATTGAAATAAAGCGCGAAGGCAATGTTATTTGGGCCCGTATCGGAGAAGGGCAGGAAATTACTCTCGGAGCAACGGGAAAAGGTTTTATCGCGGACAAAGTCGCTCAGCGTCTGCGAGAAAACGGCTGTAATGACGCACTGATTAGTCTCGGCGGGAACATTATTACGTTAGGTACCAGTGATATCGGATATCCCTGGGAAATTGGGATTCAGGAGCCTGATAACCGCATCAATTCCTATTTTGCCGCGGTTCCGTCTCGAGATGAATCCGTCGTGACGAGCGGTGACTACGAAAAGTTTTTTATTAAAGACGGAAAGAAATACCACCACATTCTTAACCCTCGCACCGGAAGTCCTGTGCCAGCGACTTTGCATTCAGTTACCATCATCAATAAAGAATCTGCGTTAGCGGATGGGTTGTGTACGGCACTTTTCGTTTTTGGTTTTAACGGGGCTGTGAACTACCTTGCGGAACATCCTGAACTGAAAGCTGTACTGGTTGATGAAGATAATAAGAACGTGGTTTATACCAAAAATCTGGAAAATGATTTCCAGGTTGTTCGCCATACCTATCGATACGGAGTTATCGAACCAAAAAAGAAAGTAGAAGCTGGGGTTAAGAAGAACAATTAACGGCCAAGGAAATGCAAGGTATCGGCGCTTTCGTTAGGAACCGCCGATATCTTTTTGACGGTACATAACTCAAGTGACGGCTGAGCGTGCCTAAAGAAAATCGGCGTGTCTGAACTCAGATCACGCCGGTCAGGGGGTATGCCTTATCTAAAAGCGCTATTGCGCTGTACTTTTTGCAGGTGTGCTCGCCGTTGTAGTCGCCTGAGCTTTTGGAGCCGAAGCCGGAGAAGCATTTTGAGCATTCGGAGTTATCGGCTGAGTGATCTTTTGGTTCAGTTCATTTGCGATTTGCTGGACATCTTTGCTTTGGTTCACTGGTGCGTTTTGAGCAGCAGATGTCGACGCACTGCTGACGGAAGACGGCGTCCATGGTAAAGCGTCTTTCTTGAGCTGTTCAGGCGTCAGGTTCTGCGGAGGCATCGGGCTTGCGGAAGTAGTGGCCGCAACCGGGAAAACCCAGGCTTCGTCTAACGGAGGATAAGCGTGGTTGGCGTCAATATAGGCATCAACTTGTTTGTAGTTGTGGCCCACGTCTTTGTGACAAGCCAAGCAGTCAAGCGGCTGATCCTGATATAGAGCATGCCAAGCACCAATGCTAGGATTCTTCGGGTCATACATGCGAGAGAGGTCGTGACAGCCTCGGCAGGTATGGTAGTTATTGTCCACAAACCATTGTTTTTCCTGAGCCTCTATCCCGGGGCGCTGTTCAACCCATTGAGTCGGAGTAGCGAAGTGTCCGATGACTTGACCGTATGCTGAGTGGGAAGCTGCAACGATCTTATGTCCTAAAAGACTGATATAACCTAGAGGCCCGAGAGTGTTCTCGGAGGCATTGTACAAGTGGCAGTCAGAGCAGTCCGCGGTCTTGCCGCTTGGTGTTCTGGCATGAGAGCCTTGTTTCCATGCATAGGCTACGCCGTTCATTGTGTGGCAACCGGTTGAGCAGAAAGTTTCTGAACCCAGCCAATTGACTGCGGAGACAACAAAGCATACCGCAAGGATTCCCGCTAAAAACGATCCGGAAATCAGCCAAAAGAAAAACCATTTAGTCTTTGTCGCCATTATTTTCTCCTGAGAGACCGAAGGTTTTTTGAAGGATTCTTTCATTTTTGCCGCTCGGTCTCAGGTTTGTTGACCGCAGCCAGCGGCTGCGGTTTGACTGGTATGACTAGAAGGAGGTAGCCATGCCGAAGATACAGCTGTAGCCGTCAATGCTGGATTCACTGAGCGCTTTGTTGCCGTCACCATAGTTGATAGAACCGTAAACCAATGTTCTCTTGGAGAGCGGATAGGTGTAACCGGAACCGATAGACCAGGCGTTGTACTTTTCTCCTGTATTCTTAATTTTGCCCTTAACACCGTTTAACTGAAGCATTGCTGTACCGCCCCACAACGGAGCCGCAATGGAGACGGAAGCTGCATTCTGATTAACTCCCTTGGTTGCGGGTTCTGCAACTGTTGTAGAAGCACCGGTCTTTTTGTCAATGTGGATGTAGTTGTAGCCAGGCATTCTTGTACCGTGGGAAACGTATTGGTAGGCACCGTACAGCGTGAAGTCGCCAAAGTCGTAAGAAGCACCGAGAGTGTAGTAATTGGTCGGGTCTAGTTTTACCGAGCCGTCAGCATAAGCTACTTTGGACTTATGATCTTCGCGTTCAAACATGAAATTGGAGTTAAACGCACCGACGTCATAGGTCACGCCAACGCCGTAGTAATGGTTGTTTTTAGCCCACTTATTATCATCGCCGTCCGTACCGTTTGAATACATGGCCGTAAACTGCAAGCCGTTCCATTCTTGGGTGCGGTATGCAATGGAATTGTCCAGCCAGCTGGTTGTGAGGAAGACGCCCGCTAAGTCACCGATCATGTCAAAACCGGTACCGATAGCGCTTCCGCCCAACATGCTGTAGTCGCCGTCACCGGAGCTCAGACCTGCTTGATGACCGAACGTTAGACGTCCCCAGGGGCCCTGAAGACCTAAGAAGGCCTGATTATTGAAGCCGCCGCTGGAGGTGGTTCCATGGCTTGAGGCAACGCCTTCGCCGTTATTTAATTTGAAGGCTTGCTGCAGTGTAAAGATAGCTGCGTTGCCGCCGCCCAAATCTTCTACCCCTTTAATGCCCCAGCTGGTCCAGTACCAATTGCCGTTAGACATCTGAACTTTGGTCTTCCCGCCTTTTAGTTTGGAAACCTTAACGCCGGCGTCTAATTCACCGAATAAAGTGATAGACGTTGAAGTGGCATCCATTGGAAGATTTGCGATTTCAGCGGATGCATGGCTCACATTAAGAGTGTGTCCGCTATGACCACGGCCGAAGGCGACACCGCGGCCGCGTTTGGTAGGGCCGGATTTATAAGAGACGGATGAAGCGGATGTCGAAGCTGAAGAGCTTGCAGATACAGCAGGAGCGGAACTATCCGTTGAAGTTGTATCAGCGGAATTTGCGGCAAGTGCAGGAGTTAATGAAGCAGCAATGGCAATTGCTAAAAGAGTCTTTTTACTCATTTTCACTATCCTTTTAAGGGAGAAGACAAATATTGGTGTAACGATTGAAAACGCTTTGTTACAACATCTAGGATTCAGTCTAGGAGTACTACCTAAGGGTTGACACTTATTTGTCCTAAATTGAGTTTTATTTAATCTTGCCTTAAGACCTCTTAAATTTCTTAAAAAATAATATATTTCGCCCTCTCCTCAAGAACCTGAGGGCCTTCGGGGTGATTTTTGATTAATTATCTAACACCCAAAAAGGGTTTATCCATTTAAAAGAAATTGGACAAATGAGGAAATGTTGCTATTTAGCAACGGATGGGTCCGCATTACAGAATAGAGAAGATGTTGAAATAATTCGATTTTTTGAATGTATTGGAGGGATATTCATTAATTTGTTGTGAATCGACAACAACGTAATCCTAACGAGCGCAGCTTGTTTTTACGGAGATGGGTGTCAAAAGTCGCTCTGTCAGTTTTGTGGAGGTGATATAAAAAGGGGATGTTGCAAAAGTCCTGAGAAGGACGGTTAGCGCATCCCCTTTCTTCTATACCCTTTTTTGGCTATTTCATTTGGTTGTAAATTCTTTCGCTTTTTAAGCCTATTTGCGATTCTTTTTGCAGAAGGTTTCTTAAATGTTTCTGCCTCTAAACCTTCCGGAACTTTCCAGTAGGTCGGCAGCTTGCCACTTTTTTTGAATTTAAGAAATTTCCTAATGTTTAGGCCGAGGCAGGTTAATGCAAATTCAAGCCTAACTTTTGCGAGCTTGCGTCTGCGGAACCTCGTATAAGCCATATTTTGCTTCAAGACGCCGAAGGTTCCCTCTACTTGGCAGCTCCGGTTCACTCTCATTTCAATTCCTTCAGGCCTTAACAACCGATCTCTAGCTCCTTGTTTTAAGGTCACGTATTCAGGCATGACTTCGAAGATCCTCTCGTTGCCTTCTTTTTCCTTCATAAACCTCCTGCAGTAGGCCATGAACTGGCAATTCGTACAGTTCTCAACTTTATAGAAAGCAGATTGTTGAGTTTTGGGGTGACGGTTTGGGATTTCAACTCTGTTACCCGTCCTTCCTCCTAAGCAGGATACGGTTCCGTCCTCTAAATACTCATAGACGGCCGGATACCTTCCGGTACGTTCTCCATTCCAGGAAGGGTATTTAATAAAAGCCTCTATTCCCTTTGTGTTGCAATATTTGTAATTTGCAAAGCTGCCATACCCCGCATCTGCGCATATTCTCTTTGGATAACAACCGTACATGGACTTAAACCCCTCTAATGTCGGGATCAGGGTTCGGGTGTCAGAACGGTCTTGAGATAGATAATAAAAAACTATGATGCCTCTGCAAACCACTATCTGAGTGTTATAGGCCGCATGCATCTGACTGCCGAGCCCACTGTAGTAGTCCTCTTTCAAACACATTGCGGTAGCATCGTGAATAAGAGTTTCTGTCGGGGCCGCAAATTGCTTCTTTTTCTTCATATTCCACCGACTTGATCAAATATTCATAGAGCTGAGAACGCATTTTCTTTAATGCTGTTTCTCCTCCCTCGATTAGCTCGGGATCAATTTTCTGGCTCTCGGTCAATTTTTCCGTGAGCAATTTCGAGGAGATTATTCCATCCTTAGGAACATCGTCGCTCAAATGCATCAGTCGTAATAAATTCAAAGCCTTTTCACTGAGCCTAAGATGGAATGTGGTCGGCTTCCAAACGAACTTATATTTGTTGGAATTGGCTTCAAACTTACTACCGTCTAAGAAAACAGTATCGAGACTGATAGCAAACTCTTCCACGATTGCCTGGACAATGCTGATAAAAATCGGGGTTATGCAGTTCTCCAATAAAGAAATAAATCTAGATATTGTTGAACTACTGGGACGATCCTCCCCAATTAAGTAAACAACTCGCAAGTCGTAATAGCATGCGGCTTCGATTTCTCGTAAGGAAGATTTACCCAATGCAAAGCAATATACGATTGCGGAAAATAGACGGAATTTGTTGATTTGCGGTCGTCCTAACTCGGAGTCCAGTCGGACTTCATTTAGGTATTTCCACGCACCTGACTTCTCCAAAAGTAACAAGAAGGCGTCTAGTTTTTCCTGTTCCTTCGCCTCGAGTGGGAAGGTATAGAGAAGGAGAGGCTCAGAAATTGTAAAATGAGTCATGGTATGTGATTCTTGGCGGAACACATCACCATAGCACAGCAGGGGGTTCGATTCCCTCTGCTTGCTTTTAAATCAACGAGTTATCGTTTTTTCTAATTTAAAATCCTTAGATACAAAAAGAGCTGTTGAAAGTCTGCTTTCGACAGACTTTTGCAACAGCCCCTTTTAGTGGGAGGAATTATCCTTTTATTTCATTGGTTTTCCGTTAGCGCGCATGATTTGATGCGGTCTAACTAGGTAGAAAACTGACAAGTAGCCGCTCCAAATGTGGACGAGTCTTGTAAAGGGGACGATCAGGAAAATGATCAGCCCGACAAAGATGTGCCACTTCTGCCAATCGGGAACGAGAAGGATCTTCTGCCATGCTTCATAGTCGAAGGTGAAGAGGCCCCTGACCCATTCTCCGAAAAGAATGATGGTCGCACCGGAGCGGTCAGTAAAGTAAGAATTTACAACGCAGCAAATTCCGAGAATGATGACCGCCAGCAGGAGGAACAAGACCCAAAAATCGCTCGGGCGGGATGCCGTCCTTACGCGTTCGTTGGATAGGCGGCGCCATGTCAGAAGCAGAAGACCGGCAATGGCAAGTGCGGCGGAGGCTCCTCCGGCGATGATTTCCATCCATTGGTGGAGTCTGGGCGTTAGACCGACTGCATTTAGCCACGCTGTCGGTGTAAACAACCCGAAACAATGACCGCAGAATAGAAAGATCACACCGATGTGGAAAAGATTTGCACCCCAAAAAAGATCTTTCTTATCTAAAATCTCACTGCTTTGACTCTTCCAGCTGTAAGGCGCCAAAATAAACCGTAGCAAGCTGCCTACCACTAAGACTGCAATGACGACGTAAGGAAGCACTCCGAAAATTAGAAAGTGCCATACCAAAGTAAAGTTACTCATTATTTGCCCTCCTGTGTGGAGTCCGGCGCACGCTGATATTCTTCAAAAAGCGGAATAATCTTACGATTCATAGGACCGCCGAAGATAGTATCAGCGCGGCGGCGCATGTCTTCTCCGCCGCCGAGGTTGTAGCCCTGAGTACCTTGCAGCAGCATAGATGCGGTATTGTTGCGGTTGGCTGAGGGCACAACGAAACGATCTTTAAAATCAGCAATGGCTAAAAGGCGATGCATATCGCAGACATCCTGAACCGTTAAGCCTAAGGCTTTAAGTTCATTTATCTCTTCAATCCCTTCGAGCTGTTCGGGCAGAATTTCACACGTTAGAAATTGACTGATCCCCGCCGCATCGGAATATTTGCGCAGAATCGTCCTCTCGGCGAGAAGTCTGCTTAAAGCATCTACGACAGGTTTAACGTTTCCGGCAGCAAGCAGATTCGCAAGATATTGCATCGGAATACGCAGGCTTTCTACATCAGGGATGAATCCTTTAACGGAAAGTTTACCGACATCAACAGCCTGAGCGATCGGAGAGAGCGGCGGAACGTACCAAACCATAGGAAGGGTTCTGAATTCCGGATGAAGAGGAAGTGCGATTTTCCACTTGGAAATCATCTTGTAGATCGGAGAAGCTTTGGCCGCTTCAATCCAATCATGAGAGATGCCCGCTTTCAGAGCCGCAGCCTGAATGTCGGGGTCATTCGGATCGAGGAAGATTTGGCGCTGCGCTTCATATAGGTCTCCTTCATCAGGAGTCGAGGCAAGATCTTTAATCTTATCTGCATCGTAAAGCATTACACCCATGTAGCGGATTCGACCGACACAAGTTTCGGAACATACCGTCGGCATGCCGGACTCGACGCGTGGGTAGCAGAAAACGCACTTTTCTGCTTTTCCGGTTGACCAGTTGTAATAGACTTTTTTGTAAGGACAGCCGCTCATACACATACGCCAGCCCTTGCATTTATTTTGGTCTACTAAAACAATACCGTCTTCTTCCCGCTTATAGATTGAGCCGGAGGGACAGCTTGCTACACATGCCGGATTCAGGCAGTGTTCGCACAAACGAGGAAGATAAAACAGGAACGTATTCTTGTATTGAGCGTAAATATCGCGCTCGACATCTTTCAGATTGACGTCATTGACGGTCTTAATATCTACACCGCCCAGATTGTCGTCCCATGCAGCGGAGTTGTTGATCTTTTTCATCTTCTTGCCGGTCAGGTAGGAGATCGGCTGAGCTGTCACGCAGGTTTTCATGCGCGGGGCTTTTTGAAGATTTTGATAATCAAACGTAAAGGGCTCGTAGTAGTCGTCAATCTGCGGCAATTTAGAGTTGGCGAAGATGCCGGAGAGAAGTCCTAATTTAGAGCCGCGCCGCAGACGGAGTTTACCGTTATGAAGTTCCCAGCCTCCTGTCCACTTCTGCTGATCTTCCCAGCTCTTCGGATAACCGACGCCGGGTTTTGATTCAACGTTGTTAAACCAAATGTACTCAGTACCCGGACGGTTTGTCCAAACGTTTTTACAAGTGACGGAGCAGGTGTGACAGCCGATGCATTTGTCCAGATTCAGGACCATGCCGATTTGAGCACGAATCTTCATACTGCACCTCCTTTCTTATCCGCTTCTTCATCCATCCAATCAACCTTATTCATCTTTCTGACCCAAGCGAAGTCGTCGCGGTTGGGAGCAATCGTTCCGTAGTAGTTAAAGGCGTATGAAAGATGGCCGTAGCCGCCGATCATATGCGTCGGATTTACAATGACACGCGTCGGAGAGTTATGGTCGCCTCCGCGAAGACCGGTGACTTCGGATCCAGGGGTGTTAACCGTCTTTTCGGTCGCATGCTGCATAACGCACAGCCCTTGCGGCATGCGGGAGGAAACGATGGCGCGTCCGACTACAGCACCGTTAGCGTTCCAGCACTCAATCCAATCATTATCCGCAATGCCTGCGTTGGCGGCATCAATGTCACTCATCCACACAACGGGACCGCCTCGGGAGAGGGTCAACATTCTTTCGTTGTCATAATAGCTGGAGTGGATACCCCACTTCTGGTGAGCCGTCATAAAGTTAAGAATGATGGCTTTGTTTCCGTTGTCCGCAATATCTTTGTAGCCGGTTAACGCTCTCTGGTTTGCCGGAGCACGGTATTGTGCGAACTGCTGGCCGAAAGCCCTCATCCAAGAGTGATCCTGATAGAACTGCTGACGTCCCGTGATCGTTCTCCACGGTAAAAGCAAATTCCTGTTTTGCCAGAAAGCAACATACGGGATCTCATCGTTCTCGGTGCCTGACCAATCCGGCGCACTGAACGTCTTAGCGGGCCGATGAGCCAAGTCATCAAAGGTGATTTTGTCGGCAATGTGACCTTCGGAAAGGAAGCGGGCATCTACACCGCACTGTTCTTTAACAAAGTCCCAACTGCGATAGGACAAAGCTCCGTTGGTTTCCGGAGAGACCCGGAGGATAAAGTTTGCTGCATTGATATCTGTCTCCATCTTAGGACGCCCTTTTGCGACGCCTTCCTGAACTGTACCGTTTAACTGGCAAAGTTCAGTAATTTCAGGATCCAGATCCCATTTGATTCCGCGATTTCCGCCGCCGTTCTTAGAGAGGAGCGGGCCGATGGAGGTGTACTTGTCGTAAATCGTCCGATAATCGCGTTCAACGACATGAATCAGCGGGGCGGTCTTGCCGGGAATCAGATCGCATTCCCCTTTATACCAATTCTTAACATCCAGGGCTTGGCCGAGTTCATGCGGAGAATCGTGGCCGAGAGGCGTCAGCACCATATCTGTGACGTTCCCGAAATCTTCTGGATATTCGCCGGCGATTTCTGATAATTTCTTTGCGATGTCCTTAAAGGTTTGCCAATCGCTTCGCCCCTCCCAGGAGCATTGAACGGCTTTGACGAATGGATGAATAAAACTATGCATATCCGTCGTATTGATGTCGTTCTTCTCATAGAAGGTGGCCGCCGGCAACACGATGTCCGAATAAATCGAAGTCGTGCTCATGCGGAAGTCCATATTGACTAACAAATCGAGTTTGCCTTCGGGCGCTGGACGCCATTTCTCCATGAGCGGCATGAGCTCTTTGTTGGAGCCGTCAAGCTCTCCGCCGAGGATGCCGTTTTCAGTTCCAAGCAGGTGACGCAGGAAGTATTCCTGTCCCTTGCCGGAAGAACCGAGTACATTGGAGCGCCAAATGAACAGGTTGCGCGGCCAGTTTTCCTCGGCATCCAAATCTAAACAGCTAAAGGATATTTTCTTATCCTTTAGTTGGTTTATCAGGAATTGTTCCGGCTGGACGCCAGCAGCTTTTGCCACGGCAGCAATTTTTGTCGGGTTGACGTTGAGCTGAGGTGCCGACGGAAGCCAGCCCATTAGTTCGCTCTGGATGTTGTAATCCACGTAAGTGCCGTCAAATACCTTGGTATCAGCCAAGGGAGAGAGCATGTCCGAAAGAGGAATCCGCTCGTAGCGCCACTGGTCCGTATGTTCGTAGAAGTAGCTCGTCGAGTTCATATGGCGGCTTGCCGGTTCCCAATCTTTTGCGAAGGAATATTCGCTCCATCCTGCTTCCGGACGAATCTTTTCTTGTCCTACATAATGGCACCATCCGCCGCCCGGGACGCCGCAAGTACCGCACATCAGCAGGATATTGATGATGGAACGATAAGTATTGTCCGTTTGGAACCATTGGTTAACGCCGGCTCCCATCAGCACGCAGGCGCGGCCCTGAGTCTTAGAGGCGGCCGTCGCAAACTCTCTGGCCAATGTAATGGCGTATTGAGCCTCTACGCCGGTAATTTTTTCCTGCCAAGCCGGTGTGAAGGGAATATTGTCCGCGTAGCTTTTTGCACATTCCCCGCCTAGGCCGCGGTCGACACCAAGATAGCTTCCGAAGAGATCAAAGACGGTTGCAACGTATACATCCTGTCCGTTGAGCTGTACCCTCTTAGCCGGAACCCTCCGAACCATAACATCCGAAGCCATTGCGTTATTCGGGAAGCCGTCTCGTTCACGGCCACCGAAATACGGATATTCAACATCAATCACAGCATCGGAATCATTAAGAAAAGTCAGCTGTGGTTTGATCGCTTTACCGGTTTCACCGTCAACTTCATGGAGGTTCCACTTGCCTAAATCCTGGCCCTCCTTTTGTCCCCAACGGTATCCCATGGAACCTTGAGCCACCGCAGGAGCCTTGGAGAGTTCATCCCAAACAACGGTTTTCCATTCGGGGTTGTTGCATTCCGGTTCCTTATAGCCCAAGTCGCAGGCGCGAACTGTGCGCCCCGCGGTATACCGGCCATCCGCCCGCGGTTCCATAGTCACAAGAATTGGGAAGTCCGTCAGTTTCCGGCAGTATTCTGTGAAATACGGATCCGGATGTTCGTAATGGAATTCTTTAAAGATGACGTGGCTGACAGCCATAGCCAGTGCCGCATCGGTAGCCTGTTTGGGATGTATCCACCAATCCGCGTCTTTCGTGACTTCGCAATAATCCGGACAGACATTCACGACTTTCGTTCCGTTGTAGCGAGCTTCGGTTAAGAAGTGCGCGTCCGGAGAACGAGTCATCGAGATGTTGGTACCCCAAACGATGATGTAACTCGAGTAATACCAGGCCTCAGACTCAGGAACGTCAGTCTGTTCACCCCAGGTTTGAGGAGAAGAAGGTGGCAGGTCGCAATACCAATCGTAGAAGGAAAGGAGTGCACCGCCGATCAGGCTGAGGTAGCGGGTACCTGCTCCGTAAGAAACCATGGAGTAGCCCGGAATCGGTGAGAAGCCGGAAATACGGTCAGGTCCGTACTTTTTGATGGTGTAAAGGTTGGCAGAAGCAATGATCTCTAAAGCTTCATCCCAAGTGGTACGCACCATACCGCCCAAACCGCGCGCCGCAGTGTAGGACTTGCGGAGCTGTGGGTTTTCGACGATGGAAGCCCAAGCTTCGATCGGTTTCATTGTCTTACGGGCGTCTTCCCATGCGGCCTTGAGTTCAGCACGAATGAGAGGATGTTTTACTCGGGATGCAGAGTAGAGGTACCAGGAATAGCTGGCGCCTCTGGGGCAACCGCGGGGCTCGTGATTCGGCACACCTGCGGGAGTGGGGGGATAATCCGTTTCCTGAGTTTCCCAAACGACGATTCCGTCTTTAACGTAAACCTGCCAGCTGCAAGAGCCCGTGCAGTTTACGCCGTGCGTAGAACGAACGATTTTATCGTGAGCCCATCGATCCCGGTAGGATTGTTCCCAAGTCCTGTCTTCACCAGTCACTTCTCCCCATCCGTCTGAATAGGAGCCAACTTTTTTGGTAAAGAATAGGGAGGACTTCATGATTCCGGACATTTTGTTCTCCAATTAAAGCAATATTTTTGAGGTGAAAAAGGACGATCAGCAAAGATCCGGTGCGTTCTTTCTATCGTAGTAGTAGATGTTGATTGCGAGGATGGCAACGAAGATCAGAGTAGAAACTCCGAACATCACGCCGGCTCCGCATTCGGCAAGCAGCATTCCGATCGTGAAAGGACCGTAAGCACCGATAGCAGAAGTCCAGCCAACAACGGCTCCGCCCTGAAGCGGCGGGAAGAGAACTGCCATTTGTTCAGTAGTAGATGCATTGCCGACGCCGGTCCAGAAGAAAATCCAGAACATAATGATCAGCCAAATCCAGCAGCCTGCGACACTCGTCGGTTTGTACCACCAAAGCGCAAGTAAACCGATAATGTTGCAGATGGCCATAATCGTAGTAACTCTGCCTCCGCGGATCTTATCGGAAACCTGACCCGCTCCGACTCTGGATAGGGCTCCGATGACCGGTCCCAACCAAGCGAGAGCGACAGCGCTAGGCGCTCCTTCAATGCCGGCAAAGGTATGGTTGCCTAACAGAGCCAGCTGAGCACCGAGACCAGCGAAGGTAGCGAAAGTCCCGTAATAGAAAAGGGTCATGAACCAAGTGTGCTTGTTCCCAAAAATGGCCCATTGCTGCTTGATATTTGCGGTGACAGGAACAGAGCGCAGGAAGAGCCAAGAGAGGATAGTGACGAGAGCAACGAGCGGAATCCACACCCAGGCGGCGTTCTGCAGCCAGTAAGTAATCGTCTTACCGTCGGGAAGATGCGCAACCTGACCGGATCCTAAGCAGGCTAAAGCAGAAAAGCCGATAACCAGCGGTGTGACGAATTGGACCAGACCGGTACCAAAATCAGAGAGTCCGCCTTGTACACCGAGGGCGAAACCTCTTTCATGTTTCGGGAAAAAGTAGTTAGTAGAGGCCATCAAGCCGGAAAAGGTTCCGCCGCCGATGCCACTTAACAAAGCAAAACCGAGAAGGACCCAATAAGGGGTATCGACGTGCTGAACGGCGTACACCCAGCAGAAGAGCGGGATAAGCAAGAGGCCGGTTGAAAACGTCACGAGTACTCGGGTTCCTAATATCGGCGGTAAGAAGGTCCACAGAATGCGCAGTGTACCTGCAGACAGACCAACCATAGCCACCAGCCAGTAAAGCTGACTGTGTGTTAAAGAAAAGCCGATTTCATTTAACCGAGGGGCAAGAGAAGGGACCAAGAACCAAGCGCAGAAGCCAAAGGTCAGGCTGAAGGTACTAAGCCATACAGTCGTCCATGCCAGCGTCTTATTCCATTGGGCCGGATTTTCAGGATTCCAAACCTTAATATCTGGACGCATATTATTTCCTTATTCAATGCTAAATTTGACTCGAACTAATATTCGGGTTTGTTCTTATTCTATGGGTTCCCTTGAATTTGTAACCCTTTGTTTGTTCGAATTGAGCAGGACTTGAATGGGTTCTTTGGCGGAATTTACTAACATACAAATCCGCGAGTTAGGGAGGAAGAAATGAATTTTGGTTTGAAAGCATTGGCTTGCTTGCTTCTGTATCCGGATGCGGCGCTTAAAGATAATCTGCCTGAAATTAAGGAAGGCGTCGGCGGATCGAGCCTTTCCGACGATCAGAAAGACAAACTATATATTTTTATTAACCACCTGGCAGAGACTCCCTTATCCGATTTGCAAAAAGATTATGTCTCGACATTTGATATCGGGAAGAAGGCGAGCCTTAATCTTTTTGAGCATATGCACGGAGATTCGCGTGAGAGAGGTTCTGCGATGCTCAATCTTAAAAAGCTCTACGAAGAACGAGGCTTGAGCATTGAGGGTGATGAGTTCCCGGATTATCTGCCGATGTTCTTAGAGTTCTTATCGGGCTTGGGCTATTCTGAGGCTCAAGCGCTTTTAGATAGTGCTGCGCGCCATATTGCTCCGATTGATATTGCGCTTCAGAAATCGGAATCTCCATGGAGAGCTGTCACGGGGGTAATTCTGTCACTCTCTGCAATGAAAAATTCAGAAATAAAATTGGAAAGGGACGATCTTTTACCGACAACGGAGGCTGAGTCGTTCGACTCCCCCGTGCGGTTTGGAGGAAATGCTGACCCGGTTCAAACCGTGCATTTCAAACAATAAAAAAGCGGAAGATCAAAAGATCTTCCGCGAAACTAATTTCACCCCATTTCTTTGGATTGCTCCAAGGAGAAGATTTCTGTCTCAAAGACATCATCTAGTGATTGAGATCATACCATGAGATGAGAACGATTCCTATTTACATTTGTTTGTAAATGTATCTGCTGAAATCTAAAACACTATCAGTGGGAGTGGTGCTTAAATTGCGGGCCGAAGCAAACCTGCACGGCCTGCTGTTCTTCGATTGATAAGAAAAGGGGCGGGAGCCGAACGACTCTCGCCCAAAATTTTTCACCCCAATTGCTCTTGTTGACACGGAGTACATTCATGTCTCTATGCTTCCAAGGAGAAGATTGAAATCACTCAATCGACAAGAGGAAATATAGCACATATTGATAACGATTATCAATATCATTGATGGGCAACTTTCTGTTGTACTCCCGTGAATAGTGAGGACGCTTCGCGGACCATCCTATTACCAGAATAATTTCAACATGGCATATGGGACCTTCCTAAAAATAAATTTGTAGCGCGCAAAACAAAATCATTGACACTCCCAAAAATTTGGCATATAGATAGGTTGATTTATATCCCAACCACCTCATCAAGGAGAAGCAAATGACTACCAGACGGCAATTAATCAAGACTTCTTTATCGCTTGCGGCGGTTCCTATTGGAATGAGCGTTGCTATTGAAGTAGCGCACGCAGAGGACATGCCGCAATGGGACAAAGAGACAGATGTTCTTGTCCTCGGTTATGGCAATGCAGGTTCCAATGCTGCGATCGCAGCGGCTGATGCCGGCGCAAAAGTTCTTATTTTGGAGAAAACAGCTGCCGGAGGAGGAAACGTATCTGTCTCCTCCGGTGGGTTTGTCGTTCCGACAAACAAGGAAGACTATTATAAGTTCCAAAAAGCGTTGTATGAATTGTCTCGCTCTGAGTGGGACAAGGACCTTCTGGATCTTTTCTGCGAAGAGTCTCTTCATTTGGGCGACTATGTTTCTTCGTTGGCTCCGGAAGGAAAGATCAGTGTTTACGGTCATGCAGGTTATCAAAACCTGCCGGGTGCAGACTGTGTAAACAAGATGTCAATGAGAAACGTTCCCGGCGCGAAAGGCGGAGACCGACTCTTCGGAATCTTTGATCGCGCGGTCAAGGCGAGAAATATCCCAGTTCTTGTTAATTGTCCTGCCAGAAGGTTGGTCAGAAGAGGAAACGAGGTCTTGGGTGTCGAAGCTATATATGAGGGCAAGCCTTATTTTGTAAAAGCCAACAAAGCCGTTGTGATTTGTACCGGCGGCTTCCAATCTAATCCAGAACTGATGGCTCGCTACATTTACGGCAATCCGATGGCTTACCTCGGGAGTCCTGCCCATACCGGCGATGGACTTTTGATGGCGCAGTCCATGGGGTGCGACTTGTGGCATATGAATTCGGTTTCTGCACCCTTAGGCATTCAGGTACCAGGAGTTAAGGCAGGTATTGCCATGGTTACAAGGCAGCCGGCCTTCATTTGGGTCGACCAAGACGGCAAACGCTTCGTAAATGAGAAGAAATTGGATTACCACTGCTCTTGGATGGCTGTCAATAATTTCGACGCCATTAATCATCGTTATCCGAGAATTCCATGCTACATGATCATGGACTCGAGCTATCTGAAAGCCGGTCCGCTTATCTCCAACGGCGGTTCAGGCTGGGCTATCAACCGTGAAGGATATAAATGGAGCAAGGACAATCAAAAAGAAATTGATTCCGGCGTCATCATCAAAGCCGATACGGTTGAAGAGCTGGCAAAGAAACTTGGCATTGCCGACCCGGCAGTGCTCGTTGCAACAGTGAAGCGCTGGAACAGCGACTTAAGAGAAAAAGGAATTGACACAGAATACGGTCGTACGCTGACAGCAGATCCGAATATGAAGGCAGTCTTTGTGGGACGTGACGTCAAGAGCTGGTCAGCTCCGATTGAAGAAGGACCTTTCTACGCCGTGAAACTGGTTCCTGTTACATACCATACGATGGGAGGCCCGAAGAAGTCCGTGAAGGCGGAAGTTTTAGATCCTTTCGGTGAGCCGATCCCGCGGCTTTATGTTGCCGGTGAGCTTGGTTCTACTTGGGGCCTGACTTACCAAGGCGCCTGCGCAAATGCTGACGCAATGGTTTTCGGAAGAGTCGCGGGAAAGAACGCGGCTGCTTTGGAAAACTGGAAGTAATTTTTTAATGCTGGTCAGCCCTGAAGGATTACGTTATTTCTTCAGGGCGGTGTATTTTTTACTTATGCAGGAAAGTTTTTGTATTGCTCTTTCGAGTAGAGTTCTCGGATTGTCTGTTGAGAAAATATGAACATATTGTTCGCGCTCCCGAATTTGTAAAACTTGTCGTTTAGTTCCTTTTTTGTGTAATTGTACTTTTGTGGACTTGGCGAAATTAAGTGGACATCGTATAGGCAAAAAATTTACTGAGAATAAATTAGATCAGTCCCAAACCTCAGCCCAATGAGTGAATTTCCTCTCTTTTTGGGAGAAGACCAACGCTGCTCTTATCAAGTTGCTCTGTGGCAGCTGACTTCCATACTGCCGAGCCTTTATTTGACGAACGGCTTCTTGAAGGAGAGCTTCGGGAGAATCGCCTTTTCGACAATATTTGAATTCCAGTACCCAATAGTTTTTGTCAGTTTGAATTTCGAGATCGCTTCTGCCATGAGCATTGTGAGCCTCGCATCTCGCAGTTATTAAGGTGCTGGAGCTACTTACCATGATGAATACAGCAGCGCGGCAGCTCGCCTCACTTGAAAGGGGGAACGCCTGGTAGTCAATTCCTAGGACAATCCGGTTCACTTCTTCTACGAATGCACTGAGATTTCCGTCTTCCAAATAGTCGGCAAGATAACCTTCCCCCGCTCGATTTATCGCATTTTTATCCAAGATCGCCTCAGCATAAAGACGTGCCATGGAAACGCTAACTTCTCGATTAGGATAACCTAGTGTTACAGTGGTGCCCCTTACGGCTTTAATTGTCAGGTATCCAGTCTGCGCAAGCAACACTTTGTCATCCAAAATAGAAAATTTTGCAGATAGTGCCAAATCGTCAAGTTGGATTTGTTTTTCGTTTTCATATTCTTCAGGCTTTAGAGTAGAGTGAGATTTTAAATATTCAAGCAGGATTCCAGGTTGGCCTCCGCTCTCGTACCAGTAGTTGTCAAAACCATTTGAAGGGAAGTTAAAGAATTTCAGTAAAGACCAAGGAGAAAAGACATGTTGAGAGGCGGTTTTTTCAAAACAAAAGCCGTCGTAATTTAATGTTAGTTCCTCCAACAGTTTATCTTTTTCTATGCCTAGCTGGAGTGAGGCTTGTTCAAGATAATCCGAGAAATACTTTTGTACTTCTTGGTGAGAATAGCCGAGCAAAGAACCGAATTCGGACATTAAGGAAATGTCTGTAAAGTGGTTAAGTTCGGAAAAGATGCTGGTTTGGCTGAATTTTGCAATTCCAGTCATGAAGAAAAATCTTATTGCTCCATCCCATTGTTTAAAACCAGCGTAGAGCCTCCAGAGTTTCTTTCTGACTTCATCGAACAGCTCTGGTTTATTTAGACAAGATGTGAGCGGAGTGTCGTACTCATCGAGAAGCAGTACTACGGAGTTGTCGGCCTGGAGGGCTAACCAGCCGATAAATGCACGAAGACCTTCCTTATCAGTCTTGATAGGACTAACAAGTCGGTTGACAGTTAAGGTATCAAGGAGGTACTGGTCTAGAAGTTCACTAAATTCTTCTACGGAGGAAAAGTCTTTCAGATTCGAGAAATCCAATCGTATGACTTGATAAGTATTTTCGTCTTTCCATAAGGATTCTATTTCTAGGCCATGAAAGTCCCTTAATCCATATTTGAAGAGGGATTCGAATGTAGATAGCAGCAGGGATTTTCCAAAGCGTCTGGGTCTCGAAAGAAAAAACTTTTGGCGCTTAGAGGCCAAGGTGTAGATCAGCCTGGTCTTATCAACATAAATTTGGCCGCTTTTGCGCAATGCAGAGAAGTCCGAAGTTCCGAGTGGGAGCGGCGCCAAAATTGTTTCCATAAAGCCTCCAGTTTGTTTTAATTTTATCAACACTAATAAGTAGTCGCTTACTTAACTTAACGCAAGGAAGTTGAAAGAAGACCATTCAAGAGGAAAGGATTTAGCTACGTACCAAATGATAGTTATAGGAATCTCCGCCTAAAAACTGTGCTAATTAAAACCTCCCCCAAAAGGGGCAATTCGTTAGAGTCAGAGAAGGATTTCCAGATGCTTTCGACAAAAAGAGGCGGCACCAAGTAATCAGTAGCCGCCCAGGAGAAATTGAAGGTTTCAGTTGTTTTTGTTTAATTCAATCCGTTCAGCTGTCCCGCGTAAAGAATGAACAGACGCAGGCACATCATGCCGGCGATTGCCGAAATGCAGCTGAGGTAAAAGCAGGCTGCAGAGCGGAAGAAGCTCAATGTAATCGGAACAATCATGCCGACGAAGATGGCGCCGAGCCAGAAGACCCAGGCCCAAACTCCGGTTGTAAAGGCGCTGAATGCGATCTTTGCCACTTCCGTGCCGGTGATCAAAGAGACTGCGATCATGAAGATGCACATCGCTTCGACCAGGATGATCGGGTACTCGGCTACATGCAGGATATGCATAGAGGAGTCTTCACGCTCTGCACCGAAGCAAATCGCAAAGAGACGAATGGCGGCGCAGCCCGCAGAAAAGCCCGAAGCGACGAACAGGGCCGGGAGAACTGCCGTGTTGATGAGCGGGAAACGAATCAGCGCGGAGATCAGGAAGCCGGTGTAAGCGCAAATCACGACGGCCAGAATCATGACCACCCAGTCCAGCACAACTCGGAAATGAGCGAGGAAGTCTGTGAGCGGTTTTAGAAACTTCAATATCGGCAAATCTCTGAAGACTAAAAGCGTCAAAACAAAGAGCAGCGGGATATAGAAGAGCAAAGCCGCAACACCGATACTCATCACCGAGGTCGGGTTGTAGAAGATCAGAATGCGCCAAAAGTTGAAGGGGTCCGTCAGGTCAAGTACCAAGCACACCATGCCTAAAAGAATGGTGGCTAGGCCTACCATGGTGGCAGCCTTCATCTGCGGATTATCAGCGTGCGTCCTTTTATAGAGATTGATGATGATGGCAAGCGCCACCGCACCGCCGGAAATACCGGCTAAGAATAGGTAGACGGCAATCGGCCAGGGCCACGCCACGCTTCCGGATAAACCGGTCGTAAAGTCAATGACGATATCTGTAGTCTGCATATCAAACCTCTTCTTTCAGTTTCGGGATGTAATGCAGGTTCGGACGGGTTCCGAGAACTGCGCGTACACGCACGGAGTTCTTAACGGCCAGCATCTTACTGATGTAAGAATTCGGATCGTTCGTGTCACCGAAGACAAGCGCATCGTAGCGGCAGGCTTGGACACAAGCCGGCTGCTCGCCGATAGCAAGCTTGGTGTGCAGACAGAAGTCACAGTTCTCTGCGGCCTTCGTTTCTTCGTTAATGAAACGAACATTGTAGGGACAGCCGGCAATGCAGTACTTACAGCCAACGCAGCGGGAATTGTCCATGGTCACGATGTTGGTGGCCGGATCTATGTGCGCAGCGCCTGTCGGACAAACTCTCACGCAGGGCGGCTCGGAACACTGCTGGCAGGATACGCGGACATACTTGCGGTTGCCAGGCGTTCCGTCGAGCGGCGACTGGCGCTCCAGCGTCATGCGAAGCTGACCGGCAGGAACGTGATTGGTTTCGGAGCAGGCTTCTTTGCAGGCTCCGCAGCCGACACATTTGTTCTGGTCGAAGATCATCGCAAACCGAGCCTTATATCCGCTGACATTACCGGCCTTTGCTTCCTGCTTGTCCAGAAAAACAGCGGTGACGGCTCCGAGGGCCGTGCCGGCTAGGAATTTTCTACGGTCTATTGTCATGATTTCTCTCCGAGGCCCGATCCCGGGCCTCTCGGAACGGTTACTTAAGCGGATCTACTGCAGTCTTGGAGAACTTTCCTGCGTCCAAGATTTCTTGAGCTTTGCGGACATAATTCTGAGCGGCAGCCAGGCGCTGGGTCATATAGTTATGAGCGTGGGCACCCCAGGAACCGTCTTTTTCGATCATGTCGGCAATCTGTGTGGCCAAATCCACATAGGAGAGGACCTGGGTTCTTTGATCGCGATCGAGTCGTGTAACTTCAAGAAGCTTATTGATGCGTTCGGTTGCACCGCGAATTTCTTTGTAGCCTTCTTTAATCGGGTTCTGCCATTTCACGAGTTCGCCGTAAACCTGCTTCTGATCTTTGTAGACAAGACCTTCTTCAAGTTTAGAGGTGTACTGGCTGTGGCAGCCTTTGCCTTCAAACACCGTCCAGTCAGCAGGAGCATTGCGTGCGCAGCTCCACATCAGATCAACAAAGTCGCGGCCTTTTTCATCTTTAGCCAGTTCGTACTGAGATACGATCTTGCCGTCGACTTTGACTTCCTTTTTAACATAGGAAGTCTTGTCGGGCGACGGATTGATCTTATACATATGGGCACGGTACAAAGCGGTGCCTGCGACCTTGGCCTGATCTTCGCTGTATTCGGCCGGTTTCGGCATATTGGGCATATGGCAGGCAATGCAGTCTAAGTTGCTGTGCGTATCCGTGTGTTTGAATACGTCGGCCTGGACCGTGTGGCAAGTCTTGCAGTCCTGCTTCATCGGAGGATTGCTGACGTAGGCCATCCAAGCCGTACCTTTAACTTCGGATTGATCGTGGCAAGAGAGGCAGCCCACGCCGTGACGGGCATGCACGCTCATGAAATGTTGGGCCGTCTTGTCGTTGTAGTTGGATTCGGCGAGAGACCGTAGTTCTTTCTTAGAGAGCTTGATCTCAGTTTTTGGGTCGATTCCGAGTGAATGAAGGAAACCTTCTACGCCTTCGATTTTAAAGGGAACGTTCTTGAGGCTTTCCGGAGCTTTAACGGGAACGTTGTCTTGTGCAAAGGCGGTAGAGGACATCGCTAAGCACGCCAGTGCGGACAGGAGAATGGTTGTTTTGAGAGTTGACATTTTGTGCCTTTGAATGCTTTGTGGGTTACGGGTTAAGCGGACGCATTTCCTGCTCTTCTGCGAGGAACTCCGCTAAGTCGTCGTCCAAATATTTGTCTGAGTACAGAAAAATCGTCCCGGAGGAGGTCTGCGTGAACTTGATGTCCTTGTTTTCTTCTTTCTGTCCGATGGATTGAAGCAAACATTCCAGCGTCGGAACATCAAAATCAAACGGAGCCTCAAGGAACATCTGAGAGGGAACCGGCCGCGGATAAATTCGGGAGTTTTCTCTAATTTGATCGCACACCAGCGCTTCGGCGTTGTCTTTGACCGCCAGAATTCTGGCGTAGGAGTGCGACATGAGCGGTTTGAAGTAGAGGTACTCTGCTCCGTCCGGTGCGGTGATCGAGAAGACGCCTAAGTCGCCTTCTTCAGTCGCTTTGCAGACGGTTTCGAAATAATCCTCAGGGAGTTCCTCTTCCAGCTCTTCTTCGGTCTGCAGGTCGCTCGGATGAATATCTCCGCGGACGAGAGAACGAAGCATTTCTCTGCGGCTTAAAGCCTTGCGGCTAGGACGCAGATTCGGATGCTCGGCCTCGTAGAGATCAACCTTACCCTGCGGCGTGAGCTGGACCTCAAATTCCTGCTGCTCTTTGCGCTTTAATGCACGCTCTAAAACCGCATCGGTAGAGGTTTCAGCGGCTGCCTGCAGCTCGGTTGCATCGGGCACGAGAGCGGTTTTGACCTGACGAAGAAAAAGCTCTTTTACTTTACCTTTTTCGGCCAATTCCGTTCTTCCGCTGAAGTCGGCCACGATGTCGGCTAAAAGCAGTACGTGCGCTTTAAAGAGCGGCAGTTCGTAGATATTTTCCTGTTGACTCATGATGGAAGACCCGTGTTATTTAATGAGACCTTCTTTCTGCAGAACAGGGATGACAAAGTCCAGACGGTAGGCCTTCAAAGTATCCGTTGTCGGAACACCGGTTTCTTTATCGCAGCCAACCTGCTCAAAGAAGATGTCAAAGCTCTTGTTAATGTCATCCGGATCCATGCGGACGGTACCTTTCGTGAAGGGCTTCCTATCCTTCGGATCGGTGTAAATCCATCCCGGAACCAAGTCATGGTCCTTTCTCATGTTGGAGGAACCCAGCTGGCGCATCGTGTAGACGCGCTGCAGCATCCAGGCGCGGATACCGTCTTTATCCAGATCGTCGCCGGTCTTATTGACGCCGGTGACAGCGGAGAAGATCTTGGCTTCCATGTTGGGGTCGCCGACGTACTGATTTTTTTCGTCGGGGCAGTATTCCCACGGAGCCATCCAGGAGCACAGACCCAGCATGTTGTGCAGTTCTGTTCTGGCGATAACCCACTGAAGGCGTTTCATCTTATAAGTATTGGTCGGTGTGTAGTCGCCGATTTGGTCGACAGCACTTTCGTCGCCCCAGGTGACTTTGGCGATGTGCTTCATTTCTTTGATCGGCAGACCGCTGCGGGTGAAGTTCACATGAGCGTGCGCCATCGGGTCGCGGTTCCACATGCAGTTAAGCACGCAGCCTAATTGTCCGTCGTCTTCATTGGTGTGATGCTTCGGGTGACCGTTGGACCAATAAAGCGTACGGTGGTCGTCACTCCAGGTTTTAACCGGAATACCGAAGTGGTCGAGCATGACAGGCGTTGTTTCGCCGAGCCACTTGCCGAATTCGCCTTTGCGATAAGCGATTCTCGGAAGGAAGTCCTGCATAGCAGATGCGTCCACATCGTCGATCTTCTTCCAGGGCAGGGAGTCGTACTCTTCCTTGGAGAGGAGTTTTTTCCAATATCCGTCCTGATACATGACGATCATGTCGCGCTGCAGCTGACCGTAGTTGCACCACAGACCCAAGTCGTCCATCAGCTGGCTTCCAACGATTGCGATTTCGATGTTCCTTTCCGGATGATTCTTCAGATTCGGATAGAAGAAGATCGGGAAGAGCAGGCCGCCGCAGGTCTGTTCGGTAATCGGATGAACGTTGTACTTGGCGGCTGTTGCGGTATCTTTAATGACCGGATAGCAGCGGATCGGGCAGGCAAAGCACCCGTTGTTGCGGACGTGGCGAGCCTATTCGCGGTCGCCTAAGAAGAATTCGCCGGCGTTGGTGCGGAAGGCCATCTTAGATAGACGCCTTGTGTCGAGCGGGACGTTGATCGGAGGATTGGCTGCACCCCATTGTTTTCCAGGCATACCGGACCAGCGGGAATTCAGAGAATGGTATTCAAAGAGTGGATGCGGATAGCGGGAAACCACCGTCTGAGTCAAAGCGCCCAGGAGTTCTTTATTGCGGTTGACGAGTTTTTCCCATTCTTCTTTGTCTGCTGCGATATGGATCGGCTGGTCGCCGTCGATTGCCAAACCTTTCAGATTCTTAGAACCCCAGACCCCGCCGATGCCGCCGCCGGTATGGCTCTTGGCATTGATGATGACGGACATCGGAAGAAGATTTTCGCCTGCCGGTCCGATGACTGTGACGGAAGCGGTAGGAGAAGTTTCCTGATTGATTAAGGCCGCTGCACGGCGTGTTCCTTCACCCCAAATATGATTGGCTTTTCTGATCTGAACATCGTCGTTATTGACGTAAACGTATACCGGTTCTTTGGCTTTGCCTTCAATGACGATGAAGTCGTAGCCGGCGTATTTCATTTTGGCACCGAGGTCTCCGCCCAAGTGAGCACTTCCGATTTCATGGATCGGATAGGTGGTCGGATACATGGTGGTAACGGAAGTTCTGCCGGAGCAGACGGCGCCCGTACCGGTCAGAGGGCCGGGAGCGATAACGATTTTGTTGGCTTCATCGAAAGCCTGTGTTTTCGGAGGGACTTCATCCCAAAAGATTTTGTAGCCCAAAGCTGTTCCGCCGATCCAATCTTTCTGTGTCGGAACCTTTGTGATTTCACCGGTAGTGAGGTTGATTCGAAGACCTTGTCCGGTCCAACCGTATTTCTTTGCTTCTGACATTTGGATAACCTATAGAGAAAATCAGCCGTGACAAATACCGCACTGGTCGTTGTTGTTCTGAGGCATATAGCCGTGAGGAACGCCGCGGGTCGGTTCTTTGGAACGATCCATCCAGGGTACGTAGCGGATGGCTTCGGTCGGGCAGGCTTTCACGCATTTCGGATCGCCGTTGCAGAGAAAGCACTTGCTGGCGACGTTCTTTTCAACGTCGAAGCTCATCATGTTCCAGGGGCAGGCTTTTTGGCAAAGGCCGCAGCCGATGCAGGTTTCTTCATCGACATAACGGGCACCGGTCTTCGGATTGACGCGGATGGCGCCTTTCGGGCAGGCGTTGGCGCAGGGAACCGGGTGGTCGCACTGGCGGCAGGTGTCTTGAACGCATACCGGATCAGAGCCGTATGCGCCGTTGTGCGGAGAGGTGAGAGAGGTGCCTTCCGTACCGTAGAACATTCCGCGATTAATTTTGATTCGAGCAAGGCGCGGATCTGCTTTACCGTCATTGAATTCCGTGCAAGCTAATTCGCAGCGCTGGCAGCTGACACATAAACTCGGATCCGCAATCAGGATGCCTTTCGGAGCGGAGAGAATGATGTACGGCTGTGCACCAGTTTGTGCGCGGGCGGCGTTCATCGCAGCCATGGCGGCAGCGACGGTTGATACTTCTAAGAAGCCGCGTCGGGTGATATCCATCGGCAATCTTGCCTTGGACAACAGTCCTTTGAGATCTAGCATTTTGACTCCTGTGGTCGCAAAGATAGAATCCGCATAATCAGGGTGAAATAATTATGCAGGGGGTCGTTTCAAATTAATTTGAAGACTGACGAAGGGAGCGCTTCAGTATTTAATTTAGGAGTGTCCGGTCAGCGGTGAAGAAGACTTATTTGTCGAGTGAGGGCGGAAAGAAGAAATGGAAGGGAAGGAGCTGCTCAGCTTGATTGGTGATGAACAGATTTTCTTCTTTGCTTACATCCGAAAGCGCAAAGCTAATAAAGTTGTGTAAAAGCATTGCTGTCTCCTTGCGAACGAAATTCAGTGGGGTGTAAAGGTGTTGGATTTCGTTACGGGTAGGAGTATACCCTAAAGTGTTTCCACTTGTTAGTAATTTAAGTTGGTTTTAATTTATACCGTGAATTAGCTATAGTCTTAATCCGTTCGGATGAATTTATAGAAAATTCAATCGCTTATTGATTTCTCCTCTCTTTTAGTGATAGCAAAAATTATTAGAGAGGCGTACCGAAAGTACCCCTAGTCAATCCTCAAAATAGGTTTTATTACCATGTTTTTAGTATACAACTAAGTAGAAGTTCTAATCACGCTAACCTGTTATTTTTGCAGAAAAAATTCTCTTGGAGACAAAAAATAGAAATCTGCACTCGAGTATGAGCTCAAGCGCAGATTTAGCGTGAGGCAGGAAACGTAAATTCGATTCTCGCTAATCAGGCCAGAATTTTGCCGACGACGTTAACAAGCAGCTGAGAAGCCTGAGGGAGGATAGCTTCATTAAAGTTCATGTTTCGGTCATGCAGTCCCGGTGCGGCGCCGCTTCCGATGCCGTAATACAGAACTCGGAGCTCCGATTTGGCTTTCTTGTAGAAGTGGAAATCTTCCCCGCCGCCTCCGCAGTTAGTACCCAAAGTTTCTTTTCCGAAAGTCCCTGCAACGGTTTCTTTGAATAGCTCACCGAGTGCTTCATCGTATTCAGGACCCGGGCAATACTCTGTGACTTCGCAGGAAGCCTTGGCCCCGAAGCTGCCTTCTAAGCCTGCGGCTGCGAGTTTCATTCTTCCGATGATCGCTTCGAGTGCGGCATTGTCCTGAGCACGGAGGTCGTAGGCGATCTTCACAAAGCTCGGGATGGAATTGGTTGCACCGACTTCAGAATGAATCTGAGTCGGTTTGACGGACCAAGACTTGTTCGGATCGATTTTGATCAGCCCGACTGAAGCAATGTACTGAGAGGCGGCTTCGATCGGATTGATGCCGAGATGCGGTCTTGCGGCATGAGCCTGTTTGCCGTCAATGCGAACTTCAACGGTTGCACAAGCAACATGATTCACGGACGCACAGTATTTTCCGAACGGAAGGTCCTGAACGGGCCGGATGTGAGAACCAACAACGATATCAACGCCGTCTAGGACGCCGTCTTTGATCATGGCGAGCGCGCCCTGGAGGCTTTCTTCAGCCGGCTGAAACGCCAGACGAACTTTTCCCTTTTTAAGGTTTTTGCGGATTTCGGGAGCTGCGGCAAGAAGAATTGCCGCATGAGCATCATGGCCGCAGGCGTGAATGGCCTCTATTCTTTCAGGATCGTTGGGATCTGCATAGGGCAAAGCATCGATGTCGGCGCGAAGCATGACCATGGGACCAGCAACGCCGCTGTCAATATCAACAACTAGGCCATGACCGCCCACGCCTGAGCGGACGTTAAAACCCATTTCTTCGAGTTTGTTTTGGATGTATTGAGCAGTTTTGATTTCCTGGCCGGAAAGTTCTGCCAGTTTGTGCAGTTCAGTTCTGTACTGAATGGCTTCTTGGAATGACATATTTGAAACAACAAGTAGCGACCGGCCGGTCTCGATTCGAGCCTAATCCTCCGATCGTTCGTCGTCTCAAGAAGAGACGCGCAGATTTTAGGATAGGACCTACCCTTTGACAATCCGGCTCGGTAGAAATCAGAGTCTTCCAAGAAGCGTTCGTGCGATTAGGCCGCAGAATCCTTTACTTCTGTCAGGTGCTGATGCTGAAATTTGTCGAAGAATTTCAGAGGGATGATAGTGAAGATGATCAAGCCTCCCGCGAGGAACCCAACGTATCCGAGGGATGCCGCAAGGCCTTCATTGATGATTTCTTCCGGCGGAATAAAACCGCAGAGCAGCGCAATTAAAGAGGTACAGAAGGCCACGCCCGACATTAAGATCATTCCTACCCTTCCGCCCGGAACTTTGTATTCTCCCGGGCTGTCGGGGTTTTCAATTTTGAGACGAATTGCCGCGGCAAACATCAGTAGGTACATGATCATGTAAAGCTGAGAGCACAAAGCAAGGAACAGCCAGAAGGCATCCGACACGCTGGGCATGATGAGCACACTCAGGCTCAGGAAAGACGCTAGGGAGGCCTGCAGAATAAAAATTCTTGTCTGCATGCCGTAACTGTTTCGGTATTGCCAATACTGCGGAAGATAGCCTTCTTTAGCAACTTCGAGCAAACCGCGGGAAGGACCGTTCATCCATGTCACAACAGATGCTAAAGCGCCGTAGGCTAAAAGACAGGCGAGAATCGGTGTGAGCCAGCCGACTCCGAGGGCGTTCAGCATCAATTCAAAACTTTGGCAGACACCTGCGGACTTAGACAGATCGCCGATCGGAACAACAAGAGAAATCGAGAGCGCACCTAAGACGGAAAGGATCAAAATAATGGCCGTTGCCAGGTAAATGGATTTCGGGAAAGATGAGCGCGGATTCTTCATCGAGGTGACATGCACGGAGCTCATTTCCATACCGGCGAGCGACACCATCATGCCGGCAAGCAGCATCCATTGTCTTGCAGTGGACAGGTCAGGAATAAGCGCTTTTCCGCCGTCCAAATTGATTTGAACCGGTTTGCCGAGCCAAACATAGATGAGCGCACAGACAATCAGAAAAAAGCCGGGAATAATGGTTCCGACAACCACACCGGAATTTGATAAGAAAACCGATAACCGCATGCCGCGGAAGTTTAGAAAGGTGGAGAGCCACAGCAAAAAGATGGCCGTAAAGAAGATGTACCACCGATTTGAGGCTAACTCGGGATTAAAAATGTATGCGATGCAGGTGGCGACAAAGGTGACCGCGGCCGGATACCACGGCATGTTTTGGAACCATTCCATAAAGATCGCGAGGAACCCGAGCTTGGGACCGAACGCTTCTTTGGCCCAAATAAAGACGCCGCCGCGCTGAGGATAAGTACTGGCAAGTTCTGCGGATACTAAAGCAGAGGGAATGAAGAAACAGGCAGCTGCGGCTGAGAGGAAGAAAATAATGTTCCAGCCGTATTCAGCCATACTCGGCAGATTTCTCAGCGAGAAAACAGAGCACACAGTGAGCATGGCCATGCCTTTAATGCTCATGGTGAAGGCAGAATTCGGCGCTTCTTTATCTTCCATAACTATCCTTCCGGGAACTTTCGCAAATCGATCTGAAGGAGAACTGCGTGCTGCCGGAGAACTCGTCGGGCGATCGATGGGTTATAACCGCTCAATATATTGAGAATTGTGGAAGGATAACCGAGCTTTGACGCAAAATAGGGATGGGGTTGGCCCTGTCGGCTTATTCACTTACGTTCCGTTGCAACTTCGGAAGTTTTTGTTGTGTCTATCCAACAATGCGCCTTGAGCAGTCGCTAAAAGGTAGATTTTCGATATCGGTGCCGAGTTCGTGTGCGAGCAGATATTTTTTGACATCAAAACCGCCGCCGTAACCGGTGAGTGACTTATCTTTGCTGATGACGCGGTGGCAGGGAACGATGATGGAGAAAGGATTATCTCCGACGGCAACACCGACTGCTCGAGCGGCTTTTGGAGTTCCGGCTTCTTGAGCGAGCTCCCCGTAAGTGATCGTCTCGCCGTATGGAATTTCCAGCAAGAGCTGCCAAACGCGTTTTTGGAAATCCGTGCCGAGGAAAAGGAGATCAAAGTCCGGAGGTTCTTTGCTGCCCTCGAAATACGCATCGAGCCAATCGGAAGCCGCTTCGATAACTTTCGATGTGCTTTTGACCACAGATGCCTTGGTGTACTTTTGCAGGCGGTTCATGATGGTGGAGTGGTGCCAGCCGTCAATCCAATCTGCAACGACTAAACGGTTATTCCATGAACCGAGTGTCAGCGCTCCTCCACAAGGAAGCCTCTTCTCTGAGATGTAGATCGGTTCGATCGCCTCGGAAGTCGTAATTTGTGGTCTTTTTCTCATTTTTTCTATTGGGAGGATGGTGAATTTGTTCTTGGGAAGATTTTATGAACAAACGGACTGCGAAGAGGCAGTCCGTTAGCGCGTTAGAAAGAGATTACTCAGGTCAAAGAATAATGCGGTGAGGGATGATTTCTTTCATCAAAAGCGTGGTCTCAACCTTCTTAATATTAGGCAGTGAAGAGAGCTGCGTGTCGTAGGCTTCCTGATAGGCGGTCAAATCCGGGGTGGCGACCAGAAGGACGTAGTCCTGCTCGCCGAAGATCCGATGCGCTTCGATGATGCAGGGAATCTTTTCCAGAGCTTTTTCAAATTCTGTGATTTTTTCACCGGCAGCTTGCGACAAGGTGATGAATACCAGTGCCTGGAAACCCATGCCGACAAGCTTGGGATTGACAACGGCTTGATAGCTTTCAATGACGCCGGATTCCTCAAGATTCTTAACTCTTCGCTGGCAGGAAGATACGCTGAGATTGGTCTTTTTTGAAAGTTCGGAAAGTTGGATTTTTCCATTCTCTAAAAGAACGGAAAGAATCTCTTTGTCGTATTTATCCATGGACCGGTCTCACCATAAAAGAAGTTGACCAAATTCTAGCAATCTTATGCCGAAAGGAAGTAGTCAATGTGCACAAAATGCAACTTCCTCCCGACAAAACTGCTTATTAATGTTCGCTCTTAAGGCCTGCGCCGCAAAGAGAGAGGAGGGCGTCCTCGGTCGGACCGAATTTTTCGCAGTAGCGATAGTAGGCGGCAAGCGCGGCGGCTGTGGTGTGTTCAACATAGAAACCGCGTTTTGCCATTTCCTCGCGGCACGGAAGAATTCTGTCTTCCGGAGCGGTGATTACTTTGACGTTGTGGCGGCGGATCATGTCGAGTACTTCATCGGCGCGAGCCGGTTTGCCGATCGCAATGCCTTCTGCCAATGTTGGTTTCGGTGTGACTTCGACTAAAGAAGAAGACCCCTGTTCTTCGGTTTCATAGAACGGAGCGCAGTTTTCGCTTTGAACGGCGATGAGCTGCGGGAATTCGTCGATAACTCCGGAACGCATGAGATGCTCTAAAGCGAGGACGGCGCCAATGAAGAGCGTTCCGTTGCCGAGTTCAATGAAGATATGACGAGGGATTCTTTTGAGCTGCTCGAAGGTTTCATAAATATAGGCTTTTGTGCCTTCGTAGAAGTAAGGGTTGTAAACGTGGTTGGCGTAGTAAGCCCCTTCTTCTTTGACCTTAGAGCGGCAGACTTCGGCGCAATGGTCTCTAGTTCCGGGGACGACAACCGCTTTGGCTCCGAAGCCTTCAATCATGGCGATCTTATTCGGGCTGGTGCCTTCGGGAACGTAAATTTCGCAGGCGATACCGCTTCTGGCGCAGTAGGCGGCAACAGCCACGCCGGCGTTGCCGCTGGAGTCCTGAACGCATTTTTTAACGCCGATGGCTTTCATATGGCTTACCAAGGTAGCTGCTCCGCGGTCCTTAAAGGAGAGCGTCGGCATCATGAAATCCATCTTGAGGAAGACGCTTCCGTTATAGGAAACGATGGGCGTCATGCCTTCTCCCATGGAAACTCTGCGCCAAACATCACCGTCCAAATTCATAAAAGCGTGGTAACGGAATTGAGACCAAACCGATTTATCAATTAAGGATTCCTGCCAAAGAGGAAGGTGATCCTGAGGAAGGGAAAACAGACCGCCGCATTCGCAGGCGTTGTGAAAGGTTGAAGTGGGTGTTTCTTTGCCGCAGTTCGTGCAGATGTAGCTCATTGGGACTCCGAAAATAATTAATTATGTAAAAAAGACCACAACCTTAAAAGTATACCGAGAATCAACGTTAAGGAAGAATGTGCGCCTGATCAAGGAGGAAAATGGCGCGATAGTTTGGACGGCAACTATGAGAAAAAGACCACAAAATTTTCTCTGCTTTTGCTGAAGGTGCCGGAGGTTGTGAGACCCGTTGCTTTGCTCATTTTGCGTGCTTAGGGCTCAAAAAAATCTTCCGTAAACTAGAATAATTCTCATTTCAAACAAAAGCGAAGGTTACTTATCATGGGTGAAAACAACAAGGTATTGCTTGGTGTCCTCAGCGGCGTCTTACTCGGTGCTTTTGGTGCCGCTGTCGTCAAACGCGGAAATCTTCGTCCTCATGCCGCCAAAGTCCTTTCGTACGGATACGACATTAAGGATGCAATCATTGAGCAGGCTGAAACGCTCAAAGAAACATGTGAAGATTTAGCTGCCGAAGCCAAAGAAAAATACGAAGATCGTAAAGCCGAAGAACAGAAACCGGCTGTGACGCCCGCTCCGACTGTTGTCCCTGAAGATTCGAAAAAAGAATAAGTCGGACTTTCTGACATTAGTTTCAGAAATTTAGCTGTCGAGGTAGGTATGGATTTTCGAGTGGTATCGAAAACGCGCCATCGTGCGCGCTTTCGCTCTGATTTCAAATTTGGATTTGAAGCCGCTGAGCAGTTGGCGGACAAAATCGAATTGATTTCCGGCATAGAAGGCGTGGAAGTGAACGCCCGAACCGGAAGTGTGCTGATCGTGTACAAGGTGGAGGGCGCTTTTGAAAAAACACGATCCTTGCTCGGGGAAGAAATCGAAACGCTTAACTCAATGCCTAAAACTATACCGAAAGGCAGCAGTCTGGTTTCTGACGTTGCTTTCTGGCCGGCCGTGCGCTTGGTCGCCAGAAATTTGATTCCGTTCCCGCTGCGTCTGGGGCTTTTCATCAATAGCGTCAAAGATATTTTCTATGACGGTTTCGGTGGTTTGTTTAAGGGAAAGCTGAGTGTCGAGGTTCTGGACATGAGTTCTATCCTTCTGGCGCTCATCATGCGGGACTTCAAAACGGCGAGCACGACCGCACTTCTGCTCGGTCTCGGGGAACGCCTGGAAGAGTGGACCCGCAGAAAGACCATGGCCAATTTGACGGAATCTCTGGCAGTTAATGTAGACACTGTTTGGATTGAGAAGGACGGCATTGAGCTTGAAGTTCCGTTTGGCTCCTTAACGGAAAAAGACACAGTCATCGTTAGAGCCGGTTCTGCAATTCCCGTCGACGGAGAGGTCATCGGCGGCGAAGGAATGGTCAACCAGGTTTCAATGACCGGCGAGCCGCTTCCCGTACACCGTTATTGCGCCAGTACGGTTTTTGCAGGAACAACGCTGGAAGAAGGCAAACTTCTGATTCGTCCGACAGGAATCGGATCGGAAACCCGACTGAATAAGATCGTCAGCTTCATTGAAAGCAGCGAAAAAGCAAAGGCGAGTATCGAGGGTCAGGCCGTTCGTCTTGCCGACCGAATCGTCCCGTACAGCTTTTTATTAGCAGGTGTTGTGGGCTTGGCTACCCGGAACTTGGCAAAAGTAGCCGCTGTTTTAATGGTTGACTATTCTTGCGCTTTAAAGCTTGCGACACCGATCGCATTTTTAAGTGCGATGAAGGAAGCTGCTAACCACAAGATCCTTATTAAAGGCGGTAAATATTTGGAGGCGTTAGCCAAAGTTGATACCGTCGTTTTTGATAAGACCGGCACGTTAACTGTTTCCTCGCCAAAGGTTGCAGAGGTCGTTTCGTTGGATCCTGATTGGACGGAAGACGAGGTTCTGAAGATTTCTGCTTGTTTGGAAGAACATTTCCCGCATCCGGTTGCCCGCGCTGTGGTCAAAGCCGCAGAGCAAAAGAATTTGGCGCATGAAGAAGAGCATGCAGAGGTTGAATATATTGTCGGCCACGGTATTGCCTCGAAATTACGCGGTCAGCATTTGGTGATCGGTTCCCGTCATTTCGTAGAAGAAGATGAAGGCGTGTCATGTGCTTTTGCGCAAAACCAAATTGAAGCCATTGCGTCCAAAGGTCATTCTGTTCTCTATCTGGCGATGGGCCAGAAGCTCATAGGCTTGATCGGCATTGAAGATCCTTTAAGAGACGAATCGAAGTATGTCATAGCTCGCCTTCGCCAAATGGGCATTCCGCACATTGTGATGATCACCGGTGACGGAGAAAAAACCGCGGCCAATGTGGCGGCTCGTCTCGGAATTACCGAGTTCTACTCTCAAGTGCTTCCCGACGGAAAGTCCGCCATTGTGTCGCGTTTAGAAAAAGAGGGCAGGCGCGTTTTGATGATCGGTGACGGCATCAACGACACGCCTGCGCTGTCTGCTGCTTCGGTCGGCGTCTCGTTGTCCGACGGCGCCGATCTTGCAAAGGAAGTCGCCTCCGTTGTTCTATTAGGTTCTGATTTAACGCATTTGCCGCTGGCGCTGGAGCTCGGAAGAAGAACCTACGCAAGAATCAAAACGAATTTCAGAACTACGATCGGACTGAATACAGCGTATTTAGTCGGAGGGCTGGCCGGATTGATTATGCCGGCGACCGGAGCCGTTCTGCATAATGCGACAACGCTCGGCGTGGCCTGGAACGCTCAGCGCGCCAAGCTTCCAGCCGACACATCCGACTATGCACCTTTCCTCCTGGAGTTTGCGCAATGACTTTCTTAGATCAATACATCGTTAGCCGCACAAAAAATCGGATGCGGTTGCGGATTCCTCAGCTAAAAAGCAATGAGACTGCGGTAAAAATTTTCGACGAAGTTAGAAATGTCGCAGGAATCGAAACGGCAGATATCAACGAAACAACGGGTTCTTTGCTCATTCGATTTGTGCCGGAGCTTTTTGACGAGCAGCAGCTTGAAAAGATCTTGCAGCACAACCTGGAAGGGCTCCCTGTCAGCAGTCGGTGTGCGCCCGAGAAAATTCTGAGAAGCAAGGAGCTTCGCAGGGTGGAGAACGGCAGCATGATGCTCTTTGGCGGCGCCACCCTTGCATCAATCTTGCTGAAAAACTGGAAACTCCATACATATGCGGGAATCGCGTACACCGTGTTCACGCTTTTGCATATGTGTCGGTACCGAAAGACTTTGACGAGATAACGCAGGGCCTCCAAGATTCGGAGGCTTTTTTCTTATCACTTCTATAGTCGTTACTTGACATCCTCTTCGTCATAAATGACAAGGATTCCATACCACCTCTGCAGCGGCCGTAGCCTAGTGCTGCAGTAGGTCTCTTCGGGTTCCTGCTGATAGTGGCCTTACTGCGCCGCTCATTGCACAGGCTAACCGGGCCTGCCCGGCCCTTAATATATTTATCGCTCCGACCTCATCTGCGTTGGAGCGGTAACCGCAGCCAATGCATGCAAAGGTCGCTTGCGATTTTCTGTTCTCTGCAGAGACAAACCCGCATTGGGGACAAGTTCGGCTAGTGTTTCTAGGATCAACTTTTATCAGCTTTCCTCCTCCCCGCTCTAATTTGTAGGAGAGCATCTGGAAAAAGCTATACCATCCCTGATCCAAAATAGATCGATTCAGTCCGCTCTTTTGCCGGACGTTTTTGCCCGAGGATTCTTTTGTTCCGCCGGCAGAAGCGGACATGTTCGAGACCTTCAAATCCTCAACGTACACGATGCTGTGGTTTTTAGCTATCTTTGTCGAGGTCTTGTGAAGAAAATCTCTTCGGCTGTCGGCTATATAGCGGTGCAATCGAGCAATTTTTCGCTTTGTCTTTCTGCTGTTTCTGCTTCCTTTCTTTTGTCTCGCAAGCTTTCTTTGAAGTTTTGCAAGTTTTTCCTGCTCCTGCTTGAAGGGGTTGAGAGGTTCGACGAAGTCACCGTTTGACATAGTCACAAAACGTTTGACTCCCATGTCTATTCCTATTTCTGAAGGGTTCGAAGCAGGTGAGGAAACTTCATACTCAGTCTGTATGCTGACATCCCACTTCTCGCCACGTCGGCTGACGGTGACATTCTTTATAGCTCCCATGATATCTCGGCTTTTTCGATATCCTACCCAGCCGATTTTCGGCAGTCGTATCTGTTGCTTAGCCTCATCAAGTTCAACACTCTGGGGAAATCTGATGGAGTCATTCCGGAATTTTTCCTTGTACTTTGGAAAATTAGCCCGCTTCCGAAAGAAATTGGTGTAAGCCTGATCCAGGTCCTTCAGCGATTGCTGAAGAACTTGACTGTGATACTCTTTTAAGAAAGGATTTTTCTTTTTCCATTCAGGAAGTCTATTGGCTGCCTCAGCGTATTTGAAGGAGTGCTTGTTGTCTTTTTTGTAGAGCGACCTTTCAAGGGATAAGGTGCGGTTGTAGACGTAACGGGCGCAGCCACAGAATTGCTTCATCAGTTGACTCTGCATTCCATTTGGTTTTAGTTCGAATTTGAAACCGCGTCTAATTAACACCTATGTTCCCCCGCTGTAATAACCCATTGTAACGGAGTCGTATAAGCTGCATCATAGGGAAAAACGATACGGTAAAATCCGAAACAAATTTTGGGGAGAAATATCTTTGGTTCCGTTTCTCTTATTCCGAAATCAGCCGTGATGGGCCCTCTATTTCCACCGACAAATTAGGTATCAAAATATGCCGAACCGCGAATCTGTGAGGCCCTTATATCACCGTCATGAATGACGGTGTTTTACGGGCCCTGTTGATAAATTTCCTCACGTATTAAAGGGATGAGGCAAAAAACGTTGTGTCCACAACACGACAGTGAGGTCTTAGGGGCTATTTTTTCTAAGATGTTTTCCTTATTGCATACGGCGATTTTTAGCCCCGTATCGCCTTTATGAAGCCCCCTTTGTTGCACATTTATACATCCATAAGGGTTGGTATTTACTTGTCTTGCCTGACAACTTCTTCTGGTTATTAGCGAACAGATCTCAAGGACGCCAGGACATTTTGAAAATTTTGCATTACAGCTGCCGGATTCCCCGAATTGAATAAAACAGCAAAGACTACCCCTAAAGGATTAGTCCGTTCAGTCTAAAAACAGGGGTTACCCTTAATATGAATATCTTATTTGTGCCTTTCTAACCTTAAATTAACCTGAAGGTGGGGAAAGGTATTGCCTTTGCATTCCTTGTTCCCATTTCACACCTACCGAGGCCTAGATATTCGGAGCAATTTAATTATTCGAAAAACCTCTGCCTCACCTGGAGAAGATATGTTACGAGAGACACGAAAAACAGCGATAGGCTTAGGCCTTGCAGCTGCTATGGCGACATCATGTGTCTATGCAGCGGACGGTCAGCCCCTTCCGACACCTAAGGTTAATGAGATTACCCAGAAAGTATGGGTCAATCCTGACCTGACGGAACCGACCAAGGGCATCCGCACCCTGCAGGACTACATCGTCCAAGAAAAAGAACTTTGGGACTTTTTATTCCAGAATCATCCCATCTTTGCTACTTACGGAAAAGACGGACGAGTGATCGGTACACCGGTTATCTCTACCCGCGGCTCTGAATACCTTGGTGAAGGCAATGCTCAGAAGTACTCCGCTCATCAGGAGGGCAACCGTCCGATGGCCTCTCAATACCGTTTGGGCCAGCGCTCCATTCTTGACTTCCCCAACAAGTTTGTGGGACCGGAAAAATGCGGCGAATGCCACGCGATTCAGTACGAACAGTGGAAGCGTTCCCGTCATGCCAAGACGGTTCGTTTCCCTGGCGAACATCCTGAAGTCGATAACGACCTGAAGAAGAAACTGTACGGTTCTGAGGCCTCTATTCTTCCTGACGGTATTACGGCTGACGTGATTTACGCCACCATCGGTACACCGCGTACCAAATACGGCTACATCGACGGATGGCTCGTTCGCGGTTCCTACCACGTTCGTGACGGTTTGCTCAAAGACGGCACCGGTAAGGTTGTTGCCGGCGGCAACCAGTTCTCCCGCGGCTGGGCAGAATGGCTGACACCTGAAAAAGCGAAAGAAATTCAGAAATTGATCCCTGACTTCCCGACAGAACTCAGCCAGTTCGGACCTTCCGCCTCTCACCAGTGGGGTATGACATCCTACGGTTCTACTTATGAAGGCAAACTTCTGTTCCAGGCTGCTTCCTCTTACTGCGAAGTCTGTCACGCCTTCAAGTTTGACTTTAAGGATAAGAAGGAATTCTTCGCTGCCCTGGGCAACCCGAAAGAACTCCAGAAACACACAATCTCCCGCGGTATCGCTTGTGAAGAATGCCATGGAGAAGGCGGACACTTGGTTGGCAACACCAACAACATGAGCACAAACTGCGACCGCTGCCATCAGCGCTTGAACTTCATCGAAGACGAAGTTGATCGTCCCGATGCTAAGGGTAAGCTTGAAAAGGCATTCAACGCTAAGACGAAGTCTTCTTGCCCGTCCTGCGGTACAGAAGGCGCTCAGCTCTTCATGTCGAAGCACTATGAAAAGGGCATGCGCTGCGTTACCTGCCACGACCCGCATGAGGTTACCAGCAACGACTGGACTTCCGGAGTAACACGTCCCGCAATTCGTAAGAACTGCCAAGACTGCCATACGACACAGGCTCAGATGGTTGCGAATGCCGACACCCACAGCAAGGTCGACTGCATCGCCTGCCATATGCCGTTCACGATGAGCTGCGAAAACTTCACAGCTATTCAGCGTCCTGACATGGCCGGTTTTGACGCCGTCCGTCGTTCTCACCTCTTCAAGATCATGGTCGATCCTGACAAGAAGATGATGAACCCGGGTCCGGGCCAGTCTCGTGCTTCCAACTCTAAGGGCTGGAGAATCTCCAGAGACGAAGAAGGTCACGGTTACGTTGACTTAATGTGGAGCTGCGCACGTACATCCATCGCCGACTTTACGGTTGTCGAAGGCAAAGGCTGCCACAGCCCGTTCCAGTCTGAACTCGATCAGGGCCTGATCTATCAGGACCAGAAAGAGATCTACGGCGAAGTCATGAAGTGGCAGAACCCGATTAAGGAAGGCCACCAGAAGAACGTCGAAGCTCTGACTCGTATCAACAAGCTGCTTGAAGTCACCAAACTCACGCCTGAACAGAGAACGGAAGCCATGCTTCTTATCGACAAGGCCGGCGAAATCGTCAAACAGGTCCAGGACGACGGTTCTTGGGGTGTGCATGCCTTCAACTACACGAAACAGCGTGTTGAGACGGCACAAGCCTACCTGACCAAGGCTCAGTCCATTATCGATCAGGGCGGTTACAAGGCTGTAAAAGCAACGAAGTAACCACAAAGATTAGTGTCACGTAAACTTCGGGTCTTCGGGCCCGAAGTGAAAGCAGAGAAGTAAGAATGAAAAGCAAAATACTCCAAGCCGCGATGATTTCGTTTCTGTGTCTTTACCCGCAAATCAACTTTGCGGGCGGAGGCGGAGAACCGGTCGAAGCGCCTGTCTATGACGAACTCCTAAACCAGATCTCTATGCGCGAAGCTGAGATGCTCTGGCAAGCCGGAATTCCTTTCTACGACGTGAATACGCTTGAAGTATGGACTCAGGGCTACATCCCGGGCGCTAAGTTCTTCAACGTCCGCAACTGGAAAAAACTTCTTCCCGAAAACAAAGACCAAACGATGGTGTTCTACTGCGTGAACAAACTTTGCACGGCTAGCGAAATGGCTGCCCGCGAAGTCATGAAGCTTGGTTACACCGACGTGCGTCAGATGCCGGACGGCATTGAGGGCTGGAAGCTTTCCGGACGCAAGGTTGAAAGACCTTAAAGAAATTTCATTCCGTTTGAATCAAATCAACCCCATTTAAAAGTATCACTATGTCGATTCTCAAAAAAACTATGTTGTCAGTCGCGTTGACCTTCGTTTTCGTCGGTTCAGCCCTTGCACAGGACATGACACCGGAGGCCAAAGAGTCTTACAGCTTAGGAGCTTCGCTTGGAAATTATCTTTCCTCTCAGGCCTTCAAACAGTCTGAGCTTGGCGCACCCGTTAACATGGACCTGGTTGTGGAGGGCTTAATGGATGCTCTGAAGAATAAGAGCAAGTTAAGCGAGGAAGAAATCGTGACTTCGCTCAACACCAGAGCTGAAAAGCTGAACCAGCTCCATGAGGCAAAGGTCAAGGAAGTCAAGGAAAAGAATCGAGCCGAAAGTCTTGCTTACCTTGAGAAAAACAAAAAGAAGAAGGGCGTTAAGGTCCTGGCTTCCGGAGTTCAGTATGAAGAGCTGAAAGCCGGTACCGGTTCCTCCCCGAAAGAAGAAGACGTAGTGACGATGGTTTACGTCGGAAAACTGGTTAACGGCACGCCTTTTACGAATGCAGAAGGAACACCTGCTGAAGAAAAAGACGTCGTCATGACCCTGATTCCCGGCTTTAAGGAAGGTTTGTCTCAGATGAAAGAGGGCGGCAAGGCCGTTTTCGTTATCCCGGCCGATAAGGGTTACGGTGAAAACGGAGCCGGTCCGGTTCCGCCCGAATCTGCTCTCATTTTTGAAGTGACGCTCAAAAAAGTTGAAAAACCGGGTGCTAACAAAGAATCTAACCAGGCAATGCCGGCAGGACATCCTCCGATGAACGGAAGTCGTCCTAAAATGGCGTGGCCTCACAGTTAATTCTTAAATCTAGGGAGCTTTAATAATGTTCGGATTGGCTGCATCCATCGCTTTTGTGGTTTGTTTAGTGTGTATCGTTTTCGGCGTATACGCATTGAGAAGCCGCGCAGCCCGCAGTCACATCTCGATTCTTTCACTGATTGTTCTTCTTCTCGTCGGAGCATCTCTTGGTGTTTATGCCTCCGTCGGCCGTTTTTCCGATTGGGAAAGCGCCCAAGTGGACAACACTAAAGATCATCGTCTCGCAGCCAAGATCACTCAGGCCCGCAGAGTTGCGATGAATAAACCTCGCAGTGTGGAAGCCCGCAGAGATCTTGCCGGACTTTACATGCAGGGAGGGCTCTTTGACGAGAGCGCAAAAACATTGGATGAAGCTTTAACAATTACTGGACCGAATGCCGGATTGTATGGAGACAAGGCCAGGGCGCTCTATTACCGAAATCATCGTCAGATGACACCGGAAGTGAAGCTCACGCTTGAAAAAGCGTTAAGTCTGAATCCAGCGGAAGCCTCTTCAAGAATGCTGCTTGCGGAACATGCCTTTAGGAATAAAGACTACGCAGCGGCGATCAGTGAATGGGAAACAATCATTAAAGCGCACAGTGCTCCGGAGCGCGAAGCGGCAATCCAGCGTGCGATTGCCAACGCTCGGGAGAAGTTAGCCCAGTCAAAATAAATTAGCGACAGACGAATAGTCTGTTTTGGAGAATCACCGTGAGTGCAAACATCGACAGAAGAACATTTCTAGCCGGTACAACCGCGGGTTCCTTAGTTTTGTTATCGCTCGGAGGCTGCAATAAGCCCGACGAGAACAAAGGCGCAATAAAAACGAGCGCAGGATCTGATTCTGGCCAAGCTAAGCCGCATTACGCGATGGTCTTTGACCAAAACAAGTGTATCGGCTGCGGCTTGTGCAAAGAAGCCTGCAACGAAACCAACAAATTGCCCAAGGGAGTTTCGCGCTTAGTGCTCGAACGTCAGACGACACATGTTCCGGGAACTGCGTGTCCGATTTGCGGAAAACTCGAAGGCTGCGACTGCGAACGCGTATACGTTCGTGTCTCTTGTCAGCAGTGTCAGGACGCACCGTGCGTTCGCGTCTGCCCGACCGGAGCAGCACATCGAGATCCGAATACAGGCATCGTGACGATGGATCCGGACCGTTGTGTCGGCTGCAAGTACTGCATTGCCGCTTGTCCTTACAACGTTCGATATATCAACTCAGAAACAAAAGTGGCGGACAACTGCGACTTTTGTCTGAAGACCAAATTGGCAGACGGAGAGGAACCCGCCTGCGTACAAGCCTGCCGACACAGCGCCTTGTATTTCGGCGATGTGAACGATCCGCAAAGCATCATCAGCCGTCTGCTGCGTGTCAAAGATACGGTTCGTATTCGTCCGCATTTGGGAACGGAGCCAAGTCTCAGATACATCACAGTTAAGAAAGAAGGAGTCTGATCATGCTTGACTTTACAATTGGTCTTACCGAGGGTGTGGCTTGGCCTTGGCCGATTGCCGTGTACCTGTTCTTAGCCGGTATTTCCGGCGGTGCGGTTGCCGTCGCAATCTGTGTGAACCTTTTCAGAGGTGTTCACCTCAATACTCCCATCATGAAGGCGGCGAGTCTGATCGGTTTTATTACGATCGTTCTCGGCATGATCTGTTTGGTGCTGGATTTGACCAATCCGCTCTTCTTCTGGCGAATTCTGGTTTATTACAACCCGACTTCCGTCATGAGCATTGGCGTGATGGCGCTTCTGTTCTATATCCCGCTCGTGTTCGTGCTGATGTGTGTCTCGCTTCAGCAGGAAATCACGTCCGTGAGCTGGCTTAAGTGGCTTGACCCGATTATCAGCTTCTTTGCTAAGTTCAGAGTGGCTTTAGATTGGGTCGTTCTTATCCTCGCGATTGCGATCTGTGCTTACACCGGCTTCCTGATTTCGGCTTTGATCCGCTTCCCGCTGATCAACACCGCTGTCCTTCCGGCCTTGTTCGTGGCTTCCGGCTTCTCCGCCGGCTGCGCCGCAACAAAAGTTCTAGCCGCATGGCTCTTCGGTGCCGATCGTCACGGAACAGATCTGCATGTGCTGCATGCTGCTGAATGGCCGATCATGGCAGTTGAAGCTCTGTGTCTGCTGATGATCATTATTGCTTTGGTGAGCGGAAACGCTGCTGCTCAGGCTGCCTTTGCTGCATTTACAAGCGGGATGTGGGCTCAGGTTTTCTGGGTCGGAGCTGTCGGTGTCGGTTTCCTGATTCCATTGGCGCTGAGCTTCTTCGGAAGCAAGGCATTCCGTACTGGAGCTACTGCTTTTTATACCTCCGGTTTGGCCGCAATCTGTGGAATGATGTGTCTGCGTTTATTCATTATTTACGCCGGCCAGATCAACTCCATCTAAACTGTTGAGAGTGCTCCGAGAGTTTTTTTCGGAGCACTTTTCTTACTTCTCAGAAGACCGGCAGAAAGCCGGCAGCTTTAATCCTCAGGAATCCCCCGCTATGAAGAAGTTAATTCAAGTCGTCTGCGCGTTCGCAGCCGCCGCTCTCCTTGCCGGATGCAGCGGAAAAAGTGAAGATCAAATTCCAGGCCCCGTCGCATTTGATAAGCACGATCGCTGCCATATCTGCGGCATGGTTATTCTTAATTATCCCGGTGCCAAAGCCCAGGTTTTTGTAAAGGGAGAAAAAGAGCCGCTGAAGTTTTGCTCAGTCAAGGACGGTTTTGTCTATGTTCTGCAGCCGGAGAATGCAAAACGAACCGTGGCTTTTTGGGTTTCCGACTTCGGCAATAAAAAAGATATTCCGCTGCATGAAAAGATGCTGACGGCAGAGAAAGCTTTCTTTAACGCCGGATCGGACGTTCGCGGAGCGATGGGGAAATCGATTCTCCCTTTTGCTACCAAGGGAGAAGTTGAAGCCTTTACAAAAGAACACGGCGGAAAGATTGTGAACTATTCCGAAGTGAATCTTGAGCTTTTGAAGTCCCTCAAAGGTCACTAAGCATGAGAAAAGTGCCTTTTCTGTTTCTTTTGTTCTTACCGCTCTTCTGCAGCGCGGCGCAATGGGATGTGACGACGTCTCAGGAGCTTCACAATGCACTATTAAGAGCGGCAGCCGGAGACGAAATTGTGATGTCTCCGGGAACCTACGAAGGCACTTTTTCAATCTCAACAAAGCTTTCTCTTCGAGGAAGCAAAGATACGGTTATCGACGCCGGTGGAATGGGCAGCTGCTTGGAAATCAGGGCGTCAGGAGTTAGGGTTTCGGATCTGACGCTTAAAAATTACGGCGCAGATCTCTATGAACGAAACAGCGGCGTTTTAATCAATGAAGGCTCGAAAGATATTGTTCTAAACGGCCTCAAAATCGTAGGTACCGGATTCGGAATTCGAGCCGATAAATCAGAAAAAATTCTCATTGAAGGCTGCGAAATTCGCGGCAACAAAAGAAAACACGTCTTAGACCGCGGGGACGGCGTTTATTTCAATTATGTGAAGGACGCTGTACTGCAAAACAATAAAGTCCTCTACACAAGAGACGGCTTTTATTTTGAAAACACCGATCGAACGCAAAGCAGCGCCAATTACTTTGCGGCACTCCAATACGGCATCCATTACATGTACACGCGCGGAGATTCCGCCTGGAACAATGAAGCAGAGGCTTGTATTGGCGGCTATGCACTGATGAGCTCTGAAAAAATTCGTTTGTTTGACAACCTTTCCAAGCGCACGGTGGAATTCGGTGTCCTGCTCAACGAAACAGATGCATCCGAAGTATCAAACAATCGGATTGAACGCGTAAAAAATCCTCGCGGTAAGCCTTCCTTAGACACGGAAGGGAAGGGCATTTTTATTTACGGCGGCGGCATCAATATCGTTGAAGGCAACAGTTTTGAAGCCTGCGAAATCGGTGCTGGTGTAGCTATGGGCGGTGAAGGGACCGTTCTTCATAACAACCGCTTCATTGGCAATCGTCTTCAGGTCAGATACATCGGCTCCTCGTCTGTAGAGTGGAGCAGGGACGGTGTCGGCAACTTTTGGAGCAATTATCAAGGCTGGGATTTAAATCAAGACGGTGTTGGAGACGTTCCTTACCAGCCGAATGATTCATTGGATCGGTTATTTTGGCTTTATCCGCAAAGCCGCTTTCTGATGGACAGCCCTCTTGTTGTTCTTCTGAGGTTTATCACCGCACAGTTTCAGTTGGATCGAGGCAAAGGCATCGTCGATTCCCATCCAATCATGCATGATCCTGTTTCGACGGAAAAAGGAACAATATGAATGCAGTCGAATGCCTGAATGTCTCTTTTAATCGAGGATCCCGGACGGTCCTTAATAATATTTCTTTTTCTGTTGCACAAGGCGAATTCGTCGCTTTGATAGGACATAACGGTGCCGGGAAATCAACCCTTATCAAGCTCTGCCTTGGACTGATTACCCCTGAAATGGGAAAAGTTAAGGTCTTAGGCGGAAAGCCCGGAGCCTCTCCTATCTCAGTCGGTTATTTGCCTGAGAATGTGAGTTTCTACGACGGAATGACGATCCAAGAAAATCTCAATTACTTTGCGGATCTGAAAAACATTTCACGTCAAAGGGCAGACGAATTAATCGAATCTCTCGGCCTTACAGCAGTTGCCGGGCAAAAAGTCGGTCAGTCTTCCAAAGGTCAGCGCCAGAGACTAGGGTTGGCTCAAGCGCTTTTAGCACGGCCCAAGCTTTTGTTTTTAGATGAGCCGACAGTTGGACTGGATCCCACAGCTTCTGACTTTATGTATCAGGAACTTTTAAAGCTTAAAAGCGGTGGGTGTTCGGTCGTCGTTTGTACCCATGAGCTCATGTTAATTGAAGGTTTTGCGGATCGAATCGTCATGCTTGTCGGAGGGCAAAAAGCAATAGACGGCTCGATTCGCAGCTTAAGCGAACAGATGGGGTTGCCTTTTGAGCTTATTTCTCCTGAAGCGGCGAACGCGGCGAAACAGGACGAATTCCTTCGCTCTTCCCTAACTGAAGGACGCCTGTTCTGCAAGGGGTCTGAATTAGCGCAGAAACTGATGTATTTAGAGAAAAAATACGGCATTACCGGGGTAGGAGTTAAGAATCCGTCACTGATGGATATATACAAGGCAGCACTGAAGGAGCTGGAAGAGTGAAAGGTTTTTTATCGAGTGTCCGTATCGTTGCCTTCAAAGAGTTCGAGGACTGTTGGAGAAACTTGTGGCTGATTGTTGGATCAGCGCTTTTTGCTTTTCTCTCTCTGGCTGTGGTCTTCGGAACGGCAGCCATCGGCGGTGATTTTTCTTTTCGTCCGCTGGAAGCCGTGATGACATCGGTTGTCACGCTGGGCGTTTTCTTGATTCCGTTAATTGCAATTTTGATTTCCTATGACGCTTTTGTCGGAGAGCAGGAGCATGGGACGCTAATCCTTCTGTTAACTTACCCGCTGAGCCGAACGGCTCTTTTAACCGGTAAACTCTTCGGACAAAGTGCTGCACTCGGTATCTGTCTTCTCCTAGGTTTTTCCGTTTTGCCGCTTCTGGCGGTATTAAATGTTCTGCCTTACAACCTCGCAAGACTCAGTCTTTTGACAGCGGCCTTGATTTTTTCCGGCTGGCTTTTGGGTTTACTTTTTATCCTGATTTCATTGACTGTTAGCTTGTTGGCAAAGAACAAAGCCCGCGCTTTAGGCGTTTTGCTTTCTATTTGGCTGCTTTCGGTTCTTTTTTACGACTTAGGCCTTTTGATTATTACGATTGCCTTCGAGCATCGGATTACAAACGAATTCCTGAACATCTGCGTGGCGGCTAATCCGGCAAGTGCCTTTCGTATTTTTAACCAACAACTGCTTGAGAATTCGAATATTAACCTTCAAACTGCGTGGCTTGGGGTATATTTGTGCCTGTGGTCATCGGTCTTGTTTGTTCTTGGCCGCTTTATTTTGAATAAAAGAACTTTCTAATCAAAGGTTTTTAACGAAGGGCGCTCTTCCGTGCAGGCAGAAATCAGTCATTTTGTTCTTATTGCCGCTGCGTTATGTGCAGTGTTTTTGTCTATGCCGACTCTGTTGGGGTCTAAAAGCAGAGCACCGCTTTTCGTTAATCTTTGGAAGCCGGCGTTAGGCATTACCTTCGCAGGTCTGACCTTCGCTCTCCTCATGCTGATTTGGGCATTCCTTACGAATGATTTTTCGATTGCCTACGTCGCAAATAATTCCAATACGAAGCTCGACCCGATTTACAAGATCTCTGCGGTGTGGGGGAGCCATGAAGGCTCAATGCTCTTATGGATATGGACGATTACAGTTTGGGCTTCGCTATTTGCGGTTTTCTCCCGAGACGATGAGCTATTTAAATCTCGAGTGCTGGGTATTTTGCTCGGTGTTACAGGACTTATCTGTTTATTTCTAATTTTCACTTCGAATCCTTTTGAACGCCTGCTCCCCTTGGTTCCTCCGGAGGGAAAAGATCTAAATCCGATTCTTCAGGATATCGGGATGATTCTTCATCCGCCGATGCTTTTCTTGGGATATGCAGGCACTGTCTTGTGCTTTGCGTTTGGATTAGGCGCTTTAATAGAAGGAAAGGTGAGACTGGAATCTCTTCGCGGCCTCACGACTATTTCTGTGATTGCGTGGCTTTTCCTTACTGCAGGAAACGTTTTAGGTTCTTGGTGGGCCTATAACGAATTAGGCTGGGGAGGATGGTGGTTCTGGGATCCGGTTGAGAACTCCTCTTTTGTTCCTTGGCTCCTTCTGACAGCGCAGCTTCACGCATTGGTGCTCCTTCGTTTTCGCGCCCATCTTACTAAGACGGTTTTATTCTTCTGCATCGTCTCTTTTGCGGTTTGTTTACTCGGAACATTCATTGTGCGTTCGGGCGTCATTCAGTCGGTGCATGCGTTTGCTTCCGATCCGAACCGCGGTACATTCCTGCTTGTAACTTCTCTGTTAATGGTCGTCCCTGCATTATTTCTATTCATGGTTCGGGCGCCTAAATTTGAGAGTGCAAAACAGATCTCCGGTATTGAAGATATCTCTTTAGTATTGGCTGTACTGCTGCTTGCTGTCACTGCCGTTTGTGTTTTATTCGGGACGCTTTATCCGCTGGTCCATGAGGCCCTTGGGAAAGGATCTCTTTCTGTAGGTGCGCCGTACTTCAATTCAATCTTTGCACCCATGGCGATTTTGGCAGCGCTGATGATCGGTTCCGTCCAGATGAGAAATTCTCCGATGTGGACTTGGGCTGCCGCTTTCTTCGTTTCTGCTCTGGCTGCAATTTATTTCGGCTTTTTCACGGAAGCAAAATCTTCTGTTTACACAACAGCCGGTGTGTTTAGTGCACTGTGGATTATTTGCTCTTTTGCTGCTTCCCTGATTTCCAAGAAAAACAAGAACTTCTTTGCTCTTATCACCCACTTTGGCATTGCCGTAAGCATTATCGGTGTTGTCGGAGATACGCAATACACACAAGAAGCGGTTGTAAGAATGGGACCGGGACAAGGTCGCCCGCTGGGAGACGTTATCTTCGTGTATGAAGAAACCCGCAAGGTGGATACCAATTCTTTCTTTGCTGACGAAGGCAAGGTTCTTGTGCTTAATAAAAATGAAGCCGTTATCGACGAACTTCATCCCCAGCGTCAAACCTATAAATCCAATGGTATGGAAATGACGGCTGCCGGCATTTCACACGGATTCTTCAGAGACTTTTACGTTTCGATGGGAAACCGATTAAGCAGCGATGAGTTTTTGGTGCGCCTCAGTATTCGTCCTTTGGTAAGCTGGATTTGGATCGGAGGCCTCATCATGCTTATATCTGCGGTCTTTTCTTCCGCTTGGCGCAGACGACAATGGAGTAATTCATGAAATTAGCGCTTAGACTAATTCTGTGTTTTTTTATTGCTTTCAGCACTGCATCGGCAGCATTTGCTGCGCCCTCCATTCGCGATCAAGCGATTGGGATTTCCAAAGAACTGCGGGATCCAGGAGCGGTGAATCAGTCGCTGTATGAATCCAATGCACCTCAGGCGGCAGAACTGAAAGCAAAGATTTATCAATTATTGGAAAACGGCCAAACGCGAGAAGACATTCTGGATTACTTTGCCGCCCGCTACGGAAAGCAAATCCGATACGATCCGCCGGTCGATCCCTGGACCGCTGCGCTTTGGGTGGTTCCCGCCGCACTTTTTTCCGGATTGCTGCTGACAGCATTATTCCTCATCCTCAGACGTAAAAAGGAGAATCATTAATGAACTTTACGTTCAAAGTTTTAGTTGCCGCTGCCGTTTTTGCAACATCTTTTGCCGTCGGCGCTCAAACTATTTTTTCTACTAACGGCTACAGCACCGGAGAGCCGCTTGAAAAACCGATGGTGATGAAGCCGTTCGTTGAATTTTCTAAGGCTCGTCAGCTGCCGGCACTCAGAATTTTTACGCTGGAAGGCGAAAAGGTAGATTTATCTAAATATCAAGGAAAGCTTCTTATTTTGAATGTTTGGGGAACGTGGTGCACACCCTGCATCAGAGAAATTCCGCAGCTCATCGACCTTCAAAAACAGTTAACGGGCTCAAACATTGAAATCGTCGGCGTTGCTGTCGATAAAAGCGTCGCAGGAATTCCTAAATTCTTGGCCAAGCATAAGATGTCGGAATTTAATACTTGGTCAGACCCGACGGAATCCATGGAAGATGTGATGCCGCTTGAAGTCGTTCCGACAAACTACATTATTGACGGAGCCGGAAATCTCGTCGGTTACCTGCCGGGTTATTTGCCGTGGGACGATAAAGATGTGATGCCGTTCCTGAAAAAACTCGCACAAAAGTACGCTCATCCGAAAACTAATTAATCAGTTGTGTGCCGAAACGAAATGTTGTTTCGGCATCTAAGACAATTATCTTATTTTTGTCTGAATTCCAAAAAATTAGAATTAGACGGTCCGACTCTAAAAAGAGTGATTGATGTGTAAACATGCCGATTTCTAAAAGATCTCCTCGGAAATAGAATTCAGGCTCCCTATCGGATCGGCGACATATAAAAATGACTTTTTGGCCAGAAATATTTAACCGAATCAAAATGAGATGGCTTCTTCTCATTTTGTGCGGGTTAATTTCTGCTTACGGACAAGCCTCCGAACTAAAGAGTCTTTTGCCGCCCGTGCGACTTGCGGTTGTGAATTCTTTTGGTTCAAATCTCTCAGTCCGCTATTTCAACGATACGATAAATGCGATTGCCCGGGCGGTAGCACCTAGAAGGCTTGTCGTTCAATTTTATGATCAGGAAGTTTTTCTGCAGGCGGCGCAGGTTAAAGGCTTTGACCTCGCGATTGCATCAAGCGGACTGACGGCCCTCATGACCGATGCGAGCAGTGCTTCTGCGCTTCTTACCGTCATTAACAGTCGAACGCCGGATCCTAACCAAGCCAACGGCGGTGTCATCGTTGTGCGGAGTGACAGGGAGGACATTAATTGCCTAGCAGACCTAAAAGGCAAGACAGTTGCAGTTTCTAGCACAAAAGCCTTTGCCGGATTCTTGGCCGTCATGGGAGAAATCCAATCCGAAGGTTTAAATCCAAATCGTCTCTTTAAATCGGTGACTGCAACGCACAAACCGATGACAGAGCTGGTCAAACAAGTTGTCAATAAAGAAGTCGATGTCGCTTTCATTGCAAGCTGTCTGTTGGAAAACATGGAGGCTGACGGAGTAATTCCTAAAGGCTGTCTTAAAGTTGTCAACGAGAAAAAAGACGAAAACTTTTACTGCAAGCACTCTACAAGACTTTATCCGGGTTGGATACTTTCTGCGCAGCCGACGCTTGAATCCAAAACATTAAGAAAAATTATGGAGGCGCTGCTTCAGCTTCCGCCGGGTAAAGAGGAGGGATCTTATTGGACTGTCGCAACCGACTACGATCAGATGAACCTGCTCTTAGAACGCATGGAAGTCAGATATTTAGAAGACAGAACCATCGGCTGGATACTGAGGTACTACCGCTGGTATTTCATTATCGGGTGCGGCTTGCTTTTGCTCTTCATCCTTAACTGGGCGTATCTTGCTTTTGCAGTAAGAAGAAAAACTGCTCAGCTGCATAGGAAAATCGAAGAAAACCGCGAGTATGAACGCGAGAATCGGAAGATCACCGAGCGAATTGAAGCACTAGAAAAAGCCAAATCTATCGGAATTATTTCCGCTATGGTGGCGCACGAACTAAAACAGCCGTTAGGCGCGATCAACAACTACTCGGAAGCAATCCTGAGACAGCTTAAACGCGGTAAGAAACCAGCTGAAGAAATTTTGACGGAAGCCTTTTCGGAAATAAAATCCGAAAGCCAGAGAGCCTCGGATATTGTCGAATTTGTGAGAAATATTGGCCGTAAGGAACCTCGGGAGAGGAAATGCTTTGATCTAGAGGCGGCCGTCAGCCGTACGATACGACTCATGAAACGGCTTGGACGCCTCAACAGCAAATGTACACTCAGCGGCGCAAAGAACGTGCTTGTTTTTGCTGATCCGCTAAATGTTGATTTGGTTTTGATGAACTTGCTTAAGAATGCGGAAGAAGCGGTGAGGAATCAATCGAACGCGGAAATCAAAGTTGAAATTAAAAACGCTGGGGCAGATGCGCTCGTGATTATTGATGACAACGGTCCGAAAATGTCGGACGAACAGTTTGCCTCACTGCGTAACCTTGGGCAATCCAGCAAAAAAGACGGATTAGGCCTCGGACTCGCGATTGTTAGAGTGCATCTTGAAGCTAACGGCGGTTCCCTGAAACTTGTCAGAATACCTGCCGGAGGACTTCGCTGCATTGCTTCCCTTCCCATAGCTTTGGAGGATAAAAATGGGCCTGGATAAGCTGCAAGAAAACGCAGTTGTTAGGATCATTGACGACGATGATTCCATGCGGAAATCATGGCGGTTTCTAATTGAAGGTGAAGGATGGGCGACCAAGTGTTACTCCTCAGCGCTTCGCTTTCTTGAAGAAGATGATCGAAGTGTACTGGGGTGCGCAATTCTTGACGTTCGAATGCCGGATATGAGTGGGATCGAACTGCAACGTGTGATGATGCTGCAAAAGAATGGGCTCCCCATCATTTTTGTGTCTGGACACGGTGATATCGACATGGCCGTGCAAGCCTTGAAAGACGGCGCAATGGATTTTCTTCCGAAACCTGTCAGCGCGGACCGCCTCTTGGCGGCCATTGAAAAGGCTGTGGCTAAGGATGTGGAGCGCCGTCAACAGACTCAGCTCAGGGACGAATACCGGCATGTTTTTGATACGCTAACTGCTCGTGAAAAAATGGTCGCAAAAAAAGTCGCAAGAGGACTGCTAAATAAACAAATTGCCGACGAGCTTCAGATTAGTGAAAAGACGGTTCAAGTTCATCGAGGAGCGGTTTGCCGCAAGCTCGGTGTAAAGAGCGCTGTCGGTGTTGCCAGTATCCTCAGTATTCTTCACGAAGAAGACTCCTCGTCTGAGGACATTCGATAGGTAACATCTAAAAAAATTGCTTCTTTGGCTTTTCATAGCAATGAGAACTTTCGGTTTGGTGGCTCAAAAATTTTGTCGTTTTCGCATCTTTTGAGCTAATCTATTTCGAAGAGTTAGATGGCGGTTTTTGAGAGGAGAAATTATGAAGGATCCATTTGGTTCTTCTTTGCTTATTTCTTCTTCTAATCTGGCAGTTCAGCCGCTTCAGCGTGTATTCCACAAAACGACCGCCTCCTACAAGTTTCTTTGGTTTTTAGCGATCCTGGACCTCGTTCGGGAAGCAGGCCAGGGCGTTGGTCCTATTAGACTTTCGATCGCCAAAATCTGCACAAGGATGGTTGCGAAATCTTGGATTCCGACTGAGAGATTTAAGTTGTCTTTCGGCCGATGGGACCAAATCACGACCATTATCGAAGCGCTAAAAAATCCGGAAAATGAATTTCCTTTTGATTCGCGGTACAAAGAGGCCGAAGCATTGCGCGCTTTAGAAGGTTTCTCTTGCGCGAAGCCGGAAAAATTCAAAAAGATTATTTTTTCTCCATTAGCTCGATACGTTCCTTATCGTTTTTTGAGCGTCTGGTTTCCTAGGGCTGTTGACTCTTTCAAAGAAGCCGTCGCTTTCAATTCAAAGAAGAATCCGTACCATTTCCCCGAAAATAGCTTGAGTTCTATCGAGATATCGGCAGAATGGCGGAAATATTTTTTGGAAAACTACGCGCTTCTCAAAGACTTTACGTATTGGAATTTTGCAGACTTCCTGCAAACACGAAATACAGCAGTCCCAGGCCTCGTTAAGAAGTTCGAGCTTCCCGAGAGCCGAATTAGTCTTGAAACTCAAAGAAAATTCTGGGCTCCTTTCCTAACATCTTCTCATTTGGCGAAAGATATTTTCGGGAATCAGCTCGACCCGAATAATTTTGCTTTGGATCACTTCTTACCGTGGACTTTTGTGGTTCATAACCAGATCTGGAATTTGACGCCAATGGATCGGAGTTTGAACTCATCTAAAAGTGATCAGATACCGCGTGATTCATATATCCGACCGCTTGCGCTGCAGCATAAAAACTTGGTTCGATACCATTTTTCCAAAGACAGAAAACGCTCAGAGGATTTCTTTACAGAGTATGAAAACTTCCTCGGCATAGAAATTGCGGACTTCCTTTCCGCTTCTGATGCTCAGGTGATTGAACTCTACCAAGAGCATCTTGATCCGTTACAACAGACCGCATTGAACATGGGCTTCCCGCTATGGCAGTAAATGTTAATAATCCATGCCTATTCTGCGAATTTCTCAAAAACAAGAAAATCGCTGCCGAAAATGATTTGGCTTTCGCTATTTTTGACGGCTTTCCCGTCAATCCCGGTCACGTGTTAGTCATTCCGAAAAGGCACGTCGCAAACTACTTTGAGCTGACTAGCGCCGAAGTTTTAGCGATCAATGGGCTACTCAACAAAATGAAAGCAGAGGTTGAGGCTAAATTTCATCCTGACGGTTACAACATCGGTGTAAATGTAGGTGCGGACGCAGGTCAGTCAATTTTTCATGTGCATGTGCACCTCATTCCTCGATATAAAGGGGATGTGGAGAGCCCACGGGGCGGTGTACGGGGTGTTATTCCTTCTAAACGGAGCTATTAAGGTCGTCTAGAGATAACTGATTGGAATGGCTGACGCTTCACCGTTAAGAGGAAAATCATCCTGAACGAAGCAGACAAGTGCTCCATTTCCTCTTATTTCTTCCGGAATTACCTCAAAATTTTTGACCATCGAAGGATTAGGTGATGCTGTTTTCTTTATTTCAATTGGGTAGATTTTTTCGTTCTCTTCGATTAAAAGGTCTATCTCTTTTCCGTCTGAGTCTCTGAGGTAATAAAGTTGTGGTTCGACACTCCGGTTTCTATAACTTTTGAGGATTTCGATGATGACAAAGTTTTCGAGCATCAGGTCATTCATCGCGCCGTCCATCAAAGCCTTTTTAGTAGGCCATCCGCTTAAGAAGGCGCAAAGCCCCGTATCTGTGAAATAGACTTTGTGACTTTGAAGTTTACGATTTCGACCATTCTCTGAATGTTCTGGAAGCAGGTAGACAAGGGCTGTTTTTTCAAGAACGGTCAGATAAGTGTTGAGTGTGGTTTCTGGAATCCCTAACTCCTCTGACAAATCCCGAAAATTTAACTGGTGACCGATTCGCGCAGCTACAAGACGCATAAAGTTAAGGAAATCTTGTTCACTGGAAAGATCGGTAAGATTTTGGATATATCGCCTTAGAAAGGATCCATAAAACGTTGTCCATTCGATGTCTGAGGTCCATAACTCTGGAGAGGATCCTTTCCAAATATGGAGAAAAACATCATTAAAACCGATGTTTTCCCCTCTGGCGGCATCCAGCAACGTACTCTTGAGTCGGAAGGAACGCTTTTTGTCCCAACCAGCCATTGAGCTCTCTCTGAGATAAACCACATGAATTCAAGGCTCCGTCGACCGAGTCTCTTGGAATGGATCTTTTTGACAGTACAGGAAAGGGAGCGGTAAACATTAGATCGGCGTTGAAGTCGGGAATGAGAGGAAGGCCATCAGAGTCAAAGAATAGACCTAAACCTTGTCCTGAAGCTAGTCGGATTCGGATTGTTGTCCTCTTAAATTGCATCGAGCTCTTTGTTTTTCATAATAAATTGTGGAAAACGATAAGTTCATAAAGTGAGTGCTGTGAAAATCGTATCCGCATTTCCGTTTTAACTTCTTTTTGTCCATAGAATGAAATCATTCGATCTTCATTGAAACTTTGAAAATGAACAGCACACTGAAACACACCGTTAAAGCTTCGCTTCACAGCGAATGCTTTGTGCTGTTCAATCGAATGTGCCGAATGTGAGTCTGACTTTCCGCTAAGGAATGTCTTACTGACTTCTCTATTTGTCTTTCCCAAAATCCATCTCTAACTCGGGATAAGAATAAGCAGAGTGAAGGTACATCCAAAAATCGCCCGCTTTTCAAGTCCCGACAAAATTTAACAACTAACTTTGTAATAGGTGAAAAGCATGCAACGTTTCCAATTTTTAAAACTGGCTGCCGCAGCAGTGATTGCCGTTCCTCTCCTTCTTTCCGGATGCGGCGATAAAAAAACCGCCGAACTTAAAGTCGGTGCGACCGCAGGCCCTCACGCAGCGAATGTTCAAAAGGCCGCAGAAGTAGCTAAGAAACAAGGCTTAAACGTTAAGGTCATTGAATTTACGGACTACATTTCCCCGAACAAGAGCTTGGAAGAGGGTTCTTTAGATATCGTAATTTATCAGCACGAGCCGTTCCTCAACAATTTCAACAAGCAGCAGGGTACACACCTCAAAAATATCGGTGTAGCTGTTGTTCAGCCGATGGGTTTTTATTCAAAAAATATTCATAGCCTGAAAGACATTCCTGACGGTGCTACGTTTGCGATCCCGAATGACCCGAGCAACGAAGGCCGCGGACTTCAGTTAATTGAAAAAGCCGGTTTAATTAAATTGCAGCCTGGAAAAGACGGCTCTGCAATTACGGTTGCCGACATCATCGACAATCCGAAGCATCTGAAATTTAAAGAACTCGAAGCCGCGCAGCTGCCGAGGAGTTTATCCGACGTCGACATTGCTACCATTCCGATGAATTACGTTATCAGTGCAGGTCTTTCTCCGGAGAAAGACGGCTTCTACTACGAATCTAAGGAAGCTCCTTATGCGCTGATCATTATTGCGGCAAGAGAAAACAATGCCAACAATGCAGACGTTCAAAAGTTTGTGAAGGCATTCCAATCGCCCGAAGTCGCTAAATTTATTAAGGAGGAATTTAAGGGTGCGGTTGTGCCCGCCTGGGAATAACTTGAAAATAAGTTAACTTCCTTAATACAAATAAGTTCCATCGAATAATTCCTGATTCGGTGGAACTTTTCAACACGCCTTTCTAACAAATTTCCAGCTAATCTAACAATCTAACACGTCGAATTTTAGAAAAAAGTAAGAAAAACGTAGGGCAGGAGCCATTTTCCATTTGTCAGACAGCTCATTAACGAAAAACTATTTTCGGGAAAACGATAAGGTGCTTTGTATCTAAATGTATGCCAAGAGAGCACCTGAAGTTCTAAGATTAAAGGATCAGGTAGAGGTGCAGACTTTATAAGTAGTTGCTTCCTTTAAAGGAGAATCGGGAGGCAGCAAAAGGAAAGTTTGCCGAAGGCCGATCGATCTCTCCTAAATTGATCGGACCTGGGCCGTCGAAAAACATTCGGCGGACTGTCACTGAACAGTGGAGCGCTACCCGAGGTCTCGAACCTTATTCCTTTTGATATTCCCTTTAAGGTCCGGATGCTCGAGGAGCTCCAGAATGAAACATAACAATATCAAGAGGACGAAATGTCTCAAACCAACTCAAGTTCCCGCTTAGCACCGTGGCAGGCTATGACCATGCTTGCTGTAGGTATTGCCATAATCTTTTTCGGATTGATGGCTTTAAAGGTTAATGCCCGTATCGTTCTTGCCGTTGACGGCGCCATTATGTGCTTAATGGCTTGTGCCTTCGGTATTTCTTATGACAGCGTTCAAAAAGGCATCAAAGATACCATCGCTTCGATGCTTGTTGCAATGCTGATTCTTTTGTCCGTCGGTATTCTCATCGGCTCTTGGATGGCCTCCGGGACGATTCCGGTCATGGTCTACTACGGTATGCAGGTGATCACTCCGGCCTTGTTCCTCCCGGTTGCCTGTATTCTCTGCACGTTAATGAGTACTTTAGCAGGAACCTCTTGGGGCACGCTGGCTACAGTCGGCGTTGCATGCATGGGCGTGGGGGAAGGACTTGGTATTCCCGTTGAGGCAGCCGCCGGTGCAGTCTGCGTGGGTGCTTTCTTCGGCGATAAGATTTCTCCCTTAAGCGACTCTCCCGTGATCACTGCCACCGTGACGGATACACCGTTAATGGAAGGCATTAAACATGCTCTGATTTCCACAGGTCCGGCTTATCTGATCAGTTTAGTTTTCTTCTTTGCTTACGGTCTGGAATTCAGCGGCGGCTCTGCAGCTGAAAGCGCAACTTACGTTGAAATTTTAAGAACGATTGAGAAGAGCTTTAATCTTAATCCAATCAGTCTGCTTCCGGTGTTTGTCGTAATCGGCCTGATCGCTTGGAAGAAGCCGACCATTCCGACATTTGTCGCCGGTATTGCTGTTGCTGCATTCTTAGGTATGTTCCTTCAGGATGTCAGCCTCAAGAATATGATGAATTACATGTACAGCGGCTTTAGCATCCACACGGATTCTGCTTTTGTCGACAAGATGCTGAACCGCGGCGGCTTCACCAGCATGTTAAGCACCATCGGCTTATTGATGACAGCTGCTATTTTCGGTGCTCCTCTGAGAACCGCGGGCGTTGCAGATGTTTTACTCGACTACGTCAGAAAATTTGCCCGCAACAGCCGCGTCATGGCCTTCTGCGTCATGTGTCTGCACACACTCTTCTTCATGATCACCGGCGCTTACTACGTCAGCTATCCGGTTGTCGGTTCCATGACTAAGGACATGTTCCCGAAATATGGTCTGCAGCGTAAGAATCTGATGCGCATGATGCTTGACACCGGTACGGGCCTTGCTCCGTTGGTTCCTTGGTCTACTACGGGCTCTTACACAGCTTCTACGTTAGGTGTTGCCAACATTGCTTTCTTTGCATTTGCTCCGATGCTTTGGCTCTCCATCATCCTGTCCGCGGTTTATGCACTGACCGGCATCGGTATGGCCAAGCTTGAAGAACAAACAGCCGAGCAGGAAGAAGGTTCTCGATTCAACGGCCAGCTGGCAAAGGAGTAAATCATGGAAAAACTTTTTCAGCGCTGGTATGACTTGATTTCCATTGATTCCGTATCCGGTCACGAAGTCGGAGCAGCAGACTATGTTGCCGAAGTTCTGCGCTCCATGGGGCTGGAGCCTCACTACAGCTATTTCCCGGAAGATACCGACAGACAGCGTCCTTCTGTTTGGACAGTACTCGATAGCGGCAAGCCCGGCAAAACCATGCTTCTTATCGGCCACATTGACACTGTTGACGTGAACTTAAAGAACTGGAAAACCAATCCCTTTATGCCAACCGAAATTGACGGAAAAGTCTACGGCCGCGGCTCGATGGACATGAAAGGCGGAGACGCCGCAATCCTTTCGACAGTTGAGTACTTTGCTCAGCACAAAGATGAGTTTTCCGGAAAGATCTTGGTTTGCTTTGTCGCCGATGAAGAAGGATTAAGCAAAGGAACCTATCAGCTCGTTGACGAAGACGTGGTTCATGCGGATTACGCCATCATGGCGGAGTGCCGCTACAACAATGTGGCTGTGGGCTTCCGAGGTCGTTTCAGCTTCGAAATCACGGTTAAAGGCAAGGCAGGGCACGCCAGTCGTTACCCGGAAGTCGGAGAAAACGCTCTGATTTCTGCCGGTCGCTTGGCCGCTGCGATTGAAGCACTCCCGACACTCTCGCATCCCAAACTTCATCACGGCACATGGTGCGTCCGTTACTTAGCAGGCGGCAATTCCGGTGCTCTGGTTGTTCCAGACAGCTGCTACATGTTTGTGGACCGCTATGTTGTTCCGGGAGAAGATGAAGCGATGTGCATCCGTCAGATGCAGGAGGCTGCAGAAAAACTCGGCTTGGCAGACAAAGTTGATATCCATTTGAAACCGCGCAACAGCCCCTACATGAAGTCTTTTGCTGTTCCTGAAGATCATGAACTTGTTGTCAAACTTCAGGAAAGTTTCAAGGAAGTCACCGGCGAAGATCTTCCGATTGATTATGACCCGTCGGTTTGCGACTCTAATATTCTGGCAGTTTCCTGCGGAATTCCTGTTGTCACGTTCGGACCTTCCGGCGGAAATATGCACGGAGACAACGAATACGGCTATCCGTATCAAGTTAAAAACTGCTACGAAATTTATAAGCAGACGATTAAAAAACTACTCTCTGCATAAATCCAATTGATAAGTACTGCGTGACACAGCGCGCCTCAAACCATAAGCCTAGCGAGAGCCTCAGCAATAAGGCTCTCGCTTTATCACTTTAGGAGAACTCCCAAATCAGGTCGCTCTTGTAGTCTTAATAAATATTTACGCAGATCTCCTAAAGTACCCACATCACCAAGTTAAACCCTTTGAGCTTTCGTTATTTGTCCTCGTTGTCTTTTCTGCCGGCGTATTTTCCCAAAACCGCATGGAGCTTCTTCAGGTCAATCGGTTTGGAAATATGATCGTTCATACCGGCATTTAGGGACTTGGAAACGTCTTCGGAAAAAGCGTTGGCTGTCATTGCAACGATCGGAATGGTATGTGCATCTTCCCTGAGCAGGCTTCGGATCATTTGCGTAGCTTCCAAACCGTTCATGACAGGCATCTGGATATCCATAAAGATCATAGAGTAATAACCGGGTTCATGGGTTTCAAATGCTTTAACGGCTTGTTCTCCGTCGCCGACAACTTCTGCCGTGTATCCAGCCATATCCAGGAAGTCTTGAGCAACCTCAGCATTAAACTCATTATCTTCGGCTAAAAGAACCCGTCTCTTCTTCGTATTATCTTGAACGACGATTTCTTTATCTCGTCCTTTATGTTCTTTAATGCTTGGGTCGGAGAGCCAGTTGTAGAAGGAAGAGCTAAAGAAAGGTTTAGCGATGAAGCCATTAATGCCGATTTCTTTTGCCTTACTTTCAATCGGTGACCAATCGTAGGCGCTGATAATAATAATGAGAGTTTCCGGACCAACGATTTTACGAATTTCGCGGGCTGTTGCTTCGCCGTCCATTTCCGGCATTTTCCAATCGAGGAAACAGATGTCAAAAGGATTATTTTCTTGGATGGCTTTTTTGATTTTTTCTAGGCCTTCCTTGCCGCTCAAGGCATATTCCGTCTTTTGTCCTAGCTGATCAAGTAGGACACACGCATGTTCGCAGGTATCTTTATCATCGTCAATTACTAAAGCGCGAAGTTCAAGCAAACTTTCGGAGTGTTTGGCCGAGTCCTTAGAAATTCCGAAAGGAAGATCGATCGTAAAGGTACTGCCTTTACCTTCTTCACTTTGGACGTCAATACTGCCTCCCATCAAATTAACGAGATTGTGCGTAATAGCAAGCCCCAAGCCCGTGCCACCGAAATGCTGAGCGATCTCGGCCGTCTCCTGTTCGAAGGGCAGAAATACTCGGCTTAAGAACTCTTTTTTCATGCCGATTCCGTTGTCACTGATGACACAACGCAAGTGGATATGTTCCGGACTTGTATGCTTTTCCGACAACCTCATCGTAACTTTGCCGCCCCGAGGCGTAAATTTAACGGCATTGGCTATAACATTGATAAATACCTGATTGACCCGCAGCGGGTCGCCAACCAGACACTCCTGACGGATGTCGTTTGTAATGATTTCGAAACTGACGCCTTTTTCTTTGGCCTGAGGCTCAATTAAGTTATAGATGCAGTGAACCGTTTCTTGGAGGTCAAAGTTCTCATAAGAAAGCGCAAGCTTATTACTCTCAATCTTTGACATATCCAAAATGTCGTTGATTAAGCCAAGCAAGTGCCGGGAAGCAAGAAGCGTTTTCTTCAGGCAGTCTTCAACTTTTTGCTTGTCACCGATTCGAGATAAAGCAATTGTTGTCATACCGATGATGGCATTCATCGGCGTTCGAATTTCATGCGACATATGAGAGAGGAAGTCGCTCTTTGCTTGACTTGCATTCTTAGCCGTCGTTAGAGCGTCAGCCAAGTTTCTTTGGTATGCAATTTGTTCTGTTTCATCAAATAATGAAACTACCGTCCAATCAATCAGCCCTTGGCGAACTGGATAGACGCTTAACTGAAAGTTCTGGCTGCTGCCCTTAAGCTCAATATTTCGCGTCGCAGTTTTAATGATGGTTCGATCATTCAAGATATTTCTGAGCCAATTTCTATCCTCATCGTAGAAACGGTTCAAAAGTTCTTCTTTGTTATTTGTAATTGCGTCTGGATCGAAGCCCAAAATTCGAAGACTATTGTCGCTGACCTATTCGGGTTCTTTTTTCTCGTTGAAGATAATAAAAACATCATCAACGTTGGCATAGAGCAATTTAAGTAATTTATCCCGCTTGAGTCCTTTGACATATGCACGGTTTAAGTCTTTCGACCCAGTGTAAATAAACCATAGGAGCAGAATGCCCATGATGATCGTACCGATTACGAATCCATAGATGTTCCGATCGGATTTATCGTTGATGTCGCTGCCTCGCTGATCAGCGTTAGATGCGATCCGATCAAGAATATCGTCAAAATGAATAAATGCAGGTTCTACGATTTGGTTATAGCGTTTAATGACGTTTTCGACGGTGGGATCTTCGCGAGTGAGTTCCACGAGCTCGCGTCGGCGCTGACCGATATTTTTCAATGCATCTTTTAATTCCTGCAGTTCTTCCGGGCTGCCGCGATAGCGATCTTCAATAATCGTAATGCTTTGTCTTTGAAGCGTTTCCTGAGTTTTTAAAGCGCTTTCTAACTGGGTTGAATTCAAGTCTTTTGAAGAAAACAATACCGGCGTTAGGCTTCTAAAGTCGTAGAGACGGCTCTTCATAATTCGCGCCTGAGAGGAAACGAGGTACGGAAAATCGTAAATGTCCTGTGTGTATTGATTGACTTGAAGCAGAAAAACGATACTCGTAATCGTATACACCGCTACGAGGAAGCACATGACTATTCCTCGATTTTCTTTTTTCTCAACGCTTTTGCCGAACATGAAGGACCTTTCTCTTGGGAGATTTTTCGTAATGACGAAATCTTCTAATGTCTTCGCCATATCTTTGATGTATTCAATGATTTTAAACTTATCCAAAATCGATTCTATGAAGCGCTATTGAATGGCGCTGGATGGTAGAAGCAGAGAACCCTAACGATAGGGAGTGGTTTAACCATATGCATGTCTTGAAATGAAGGTACGATTATGTTCCAGCAAACCGTTCAGTTCGAGCACTACGTCAACCTATGACTAGCTGAAAGCATTTTAAAATAATGGACTTGTTTCGAAGAGGTTCCTTAGCAAAAGGCTGTAAGTTGGATTAAACTACCCTTGCACCCTTGACGAAAATTATTTAAGAAAGCTGATAGGGAAAGTATAAGGAATCATAAAATGTCATTGCCTCACTTACCAAGAGTTCATAAAAATCGAAGTTCTTGTTTATCAATTTTTCCACTGTGTTTGCTAGCGTTTTCACTTTCGGAAGCCTATGCTGATACGATAATTGTGCCGGATAGGGGGGGGGTATTTACAATATCTACAGCCTGCTACTGAAGGGGATGGCAATGTAATTCTTCTAAAAGGATCTGCTCAGGCTGCGACAGGCGGTCCTTGGGCACTTGCTGGTGGCTGGGCATATACGGGGGACGCCAGTAACAATCAAATTCATAGCGATGTCAGCGCTACTACCGCTATCAGCGGTCCCATTTTCGGTGGGTACGTAGACGGGCCAAACGGGACTGGAAACGCTAATAACAATCAAATCGAGTTAAAAAACAGCGTAACCACAACTATCGTTAGTAGCTTTATTTATGGCGGCTATGTCAATTCAAGCGGCAATGCCAATAATAATAGCATTTCTCTCGTCAGAGTTGAGGGTGCCACACAGATCATAGGTGGTTATGTTTTAGCCCCCGGGAATTTGAAAGAGGGCAACGCAAAAGGAAATAATGTTGAGCTTCAAAATTCCTCGGTAGCGGGTTTTGTTTCGGGGGCTTTGAGTGAAGCTGTCGGAGATCTTACGGGCAATGTTGTCAAGATTGAAAATAGCTTAATAGCTGACTATGTTGCTGGTGCTAACCTTCAGATGGCTGGGAATGGTGACACAAACGACAATCAGGTACTGATCAAAAATACAAATATACAAGGGTCGCCTAATGGCTTGGGTGTTACTGGGGGATATAATATATCGATTGCTGGGGGAAGTGCTGACGGGAATGTAGTTGATGTCATTGCTGATTCTGAATATGGCGAGGCTAATTTAGTAATAAATAAATTTATTTCTGGTGGTTTGATCGGATCTGTGGGTACCGCTGATCGAGTTGGAAATACGAATAACAACCAGGTAACACTTACAAACACTAGAGGCAATGGCAAACTTGAAATTAATGGGTATGTCGCAGGCGGTGCCAACTTTGCAACTGGTATTGGTGATGCCAGTGGCAACAAGGTATTTATTAATCCACCGCAGACCGGTGAAAATTACCTAATTGATATTAAAGAATATGTACTGGGGGGATTAGTTGGAACCGCAGGAACAGGTAAAACTAATAAGAACCTTGTTTCTATTCAGAATAGTCATGTCACGCAATATATTACAGGGGGCTACAACCAGGGAGCTGGTCAGGTCTCTGCAAGCGAAAACGAAGTCTATTTGAAAGGCGTTTCCCTATATGATTCGGGAGTCGTAGACGGTCGTTTTGTTGTCGGAGGACTTCTTTCTAATTCTGAAGGTACGGGTGACGCTTACAAGAATAAGGTTGTTCTTGAAAAAAGCAAATTTACCGGTAAATATATTGCAGGCGGTGTGAGCCAGGGAACAGGACTGGTTGATCTTAACGAGGTCAGTCTAGTGGATACTGATGTCGTAGGATTTGTGGCAGGTGGTCTGGATTGGTACGGAAAAGATGTAACGCTTACGAATAATAAGGTGTCCGTAGCTGGCGGTTCAGTAGTCGGGCGCGTTGCAGGAGCACGCTCTTGGACTGGAAGCGATGTTAATTTTAATTCTGTCTACGTACAGAGCGCTAAGATCAAGGCAGGGGGAGAAAATGAGGGGCATGTTCTTGGAGCAGCTAATCAATCTGGCGGAAACGCCCTAAATAATTATGTTCAGGTTCAGGATAGCCAAGTTGATGGTTATGTGGCAGGCGGATTTATTGAACACTATGAAGGGGGCCACTATAACGGAAAGACTGATAACAACAACGTAGTTATTGAAAATAGTAATGTTTACGGCAATATTGGAGGCGGATACAACCAAGCTGGAGGTACTCTCAGCGCCAGTGGTAATACCGTTGTCGTAAAAATTCTTTCCACGGCTAGCGAAATATCTTTTGAGGCGGCCGGCTTCATTGCTGGGGGAATCATAGGCGACAAGCAAAAAGGGGCTGGCGTCACGAATAGTAATACAGTTAAGATTATCAACTCCAGCTCTGAAAATTCTTTTGAGATAAATGGTTACGTTGCGGGTGGTTATAACGGCGGCGTAGGAGAAGGCGGTGCTAGCGGAAATATAGTTTTTATCGATACGGCTAGAAGTCCCAATGGCTCCAACTCTTTAGTAACTGTCGGTGAGTTTGTTCTAGGGGGATATATTGGTTCAGAGTTAGCCGACTCTACTCCGAACGGGGACACAAACAAAAATTCAGTTAGCATCCAAAATACACAGGTCACTACATATATTGCGGGAGGGTATAACCTCGGTAAAAAAGGTAATGCTGTTGAAAACAATGTCTACCTAAAGAATGTAACTCTGTACGACGGCGATGATATCGATGGCCACTTTGTAGTTGGAGGCCTAATCGGAGAAGGAAGCTTAGGGAATGCAACTAACAACACGGTTACTGTCGAAGATAGTAGCCTTAAAGGAAAGTATTTGGCTGGTGGTGTGAGCCAGGGAAACGGCCTTGTAGATAAAAATAAAACTATACTTACGAACACGCATGTCCAAGGCTTCGTTGCTGGAGGATTGGATTGGGGTGACCATGGCAATGTGACTCTAACTAACAATGAAGTATGGATGAACGGAGGCTCTGTGAGTGTAGTTTCCGGAGAGTCACTTACTGGACGTGTGGTTGGCGCTCGCTCAAAAGGATCAGGGGATGTCCTGAATAATGCAGTACATCTTAGAAATGTGACTATTGAGGACGGAGTCCGTGGTGGAGTCTCGACTGGAAACGGGAATGTTGCTCAAAATGTTATAACCATTGAAGATAGTGAAATCACCGGATGGTCTAATCAAGGAGGTTCTGTTGCTGGTGGTTATATAGAAGCAGGAGGCAATGGAAATACCAATGAAAATAGCGTTTCTATAAAAAATACCAACGTTGCAGGAAATGTTGTAGCTGGATTCAATCAGGCAGTCGGCTCGTCGGATTCCTGTAATAATCTGGTCCTATTCGAAGTTGATCCTTCGTCAACTGATCCTCCTTATACGGCAGGCGGTTTTGTTGCTGGCGGTATTACTGGTATGCAATCAGAGGGAGCCGCTAATAACAACAAAGTTACTATTATCAATACAAGTTTAGTTGCAGAGCTAAACGTAAAAGGATACGTAGCCGGTGGTTTCAATGACGGAACAGGGAATGGCGACTCTAGCGGAAATACTGTTTGGCTTGAAGCGGCATCGGTCAGCACTTCAAAACTTACTGTAGATAATTTCGTAGTTGGAGGCTATCTAAGAAGCGGGGAAGGAAGCACAAACGGGAATACAGTTGTTATCAAAAACGCTGCCGTCTCTGGTTCTTACATTGCAGCAGGACTTAATGAGGGTCTGGGCCAAGCTCAAAACAACTCAGTTATTCTTGAAAATGCAGAGGTTTCTGGAGGTGTGACCGGAGGCCGAGTGACGGCAACCCCACCGACATCCGGCGGCCGCAGTCTCAATGCTGCTAATTCCAATATCGGAGAATCGTCAGAGAACTATTCTGCTTTAGTACAAAACAATACCATCAATATCTCCGGCAAGACTTCAGTAGTGGGACGGGTTGTCGGTGGCGAAAGCCTTGCGGGCAACTCTGTCACGGAAAAGCCTGCCTATATCCAAAATAATACTGTAGTGATTGATGATGGTTACGTTGAAGGAGGAATATCCGGTGGAGCGGCTGTTGCCGGTAATGTTATCGGCAATAAAGTATTCCTCAATGGAGGAACGATTAAAGGCTTGGTATATGGAGGAACGAGCGCCGGCGATGTTAAGAACAACGTCGTTTATCTAGATGGACGAAAAGGTATAGATGTCACGGGAGCCTGGATTTACGGTCGGGGGAGAGCATCGACAGGGACAAATGGTAATACGCTGAATATTACTAATTTCAAAGGGGCAGTGCAGAATATCGGGAACTTCGATCGGATTGACCTTGATCTAGCCGGATTGATGGTCAGAGAAAAAGAACCGATTATTTTGTTGACGGAAAACCAATCAACGAATTTGGATAACAGCACTATCCACATTCACAGCAGCAGAAAGGCAATTGCTGTTACTGATGACTCTTCATTAGCCGATCGTTATGAAGTAATCAAAAACCAGTCGGGTAGCCTTACGGCATTTAATGTCATTTACGAAAAAGATAAGCTCGTTGTGGTTCATGAACGAGGCACAATGGAAGGGTTATATCGAGTTGAATGGGATGGCTACCCTGATCAAATCGGAGACAGTATTGATCTGGTCCTTGAGCGAGTCGAGGAAAGACCGGAGAGCGGGACCTACATTTCGAACTCTTTAGCATGGTCTCGCATGCATATGAGATTGCACGACAGATTTGGTCAAGCTTACTATATCGATCCTTTCAGTGGAGAAGAAAGGGCAGCCGCCGGATGGGTTCGCCAGGTTGGGTCTCATTCGCATTTCCGGGCCGGTTCTGATATCAAGACCCATTCTCGAACCGCTGTAACCCAAATTGGCGCCGACCTCGTCAGAAATGAGTTCAATCAGGATGTCAAGTCTGTCTGGGGTATCTTTGCAGGGGGTTTATACAATCGATCCAGCGCTAAGACCTACAGCTCTGCACAAAGCCGGTCAGATGGTTATGCCCTAGGCGTATACGGCACACTTTATACCGGGAACAGCCCGGATGACGGTTTCTATGTGGATTCCTGGCTTTTATTCGGCCACTACAACAACAAGCTTTGGAGTGAGGATTTAGCCAACTTCCGATATAAATCTAATGGGTGGGTTTGGTCGGTGGAAAGCGGTTATACCATTCCACTTTCTCAATCTGGCTCTAAAGACTTTAATAAACTCATTTGGACCTTCCAGCCTGAGATTCAGTTAGTGTGGGACGGTGTTAAGGCAGATACGACAGTCGACAAAGATACGGAAACGCGCTTTAAACAACTCGGAACCAATAATGTTTCTTTACGTATTGGTGCACGGCTTCATGCAAATCACATGAATAAAGGTCTCGGATTTATCGAAGGTAATTGGATCCACAATACCAAGAGGGCCGGAGTACAGATGGGAACAGGTTGTAAATATATTAAAGGAGGCAGGAATTTAGCCGAATTCAGGGCCGGTCTTGAGGGCCATGTGACTAAAAATCTGCTTGGGTGGGCTACCGTCGGCGTGCAAGCCGGACAGTATGGTTATCACAACGAAACTGCACAGATCGGTCTCAAATATATGTTCTAACTCGACCCAAGTACCTGAGAGGAAAGACCATAAATCGTTTCCGCTCGGGCGACTTCCCTGTTATTAACGGAATTAAGAAATGCAGATAAAAAATGCTTTTATAGTCATGCTTCTAGCAGCTGTGACCTTAGGTTTGAGCGCCTGCGCTTCCTATGATCACAAAGACTATCCTCGTGAAAGTTGGTTTGCACCATCTACTCAAGTGATTTCAGCCGATCAATTCAAGAAGGTAGAAACTCCTTTGAAGGTGGCTTTAGTGGTGAATTACACCTGGGAAGGCCGTCCTATTGTTCAAGAGCCCTTCGAAGAGCGTCCAGCCGATTGGCGAGAGCAGTACGGTCTGGAATTGGCTGCTGCACGCTACCTGGAAAAAACCGGCAATTTCATCATTGTCGACCCCGACGACAAGGAGAAGCAAGGCGTCATATCAATTGATGTCACTCGTCAGATGGACGAAAAGACTAAAGCCGTACTGGCCTCTAAGAAAGCTAACCAGAATGAATATCCAGAAAAGATCGTCTATGAATATGATATGACAATGAAGATGGAACTGTCTTTAACAGATGGTAAGATATTTGAAGCCATCCCGAAAACCGATCACATGTTCATAGGCCATGAAGAATCAGAGGAGAGAAAAGTAGGAGTTAACCCAAAGCGTTTCACCTTTTCCTATTTCAACAATATGGACTTCCACACCGAATTTGTTCGCCGCTTCTATAAACAGATGATTTTTGAAGGGGTTCAACAGATAGAAAATGAGTTGCAGTAGGCGTTCTTTTGAAATTTATTGTTTGTTGTATTTGTAGTATTTAGACAGAAAACAAGCATCGGAGCTTCCTCGGAGTTCCGAGCGCTTTGTCGGAGCCTTGATTTGGAAAATCAGGGCTCAATTTTTTTTCAGAGAAGAACGCCTTCTGCACTTTCAATTATAGGTGTGACGTAAGGTAAGAATTTCGTCAGTTTTAACGTAAGGCTTTCTCTCACATCTGCGAACAGTTAGCATATAACCATTTTTTAATCGTTGGATTGTAACTTTTGGGCCTATTTATTTGAAAGGACCCTTTATAAGAAGACTTGTCCCAATCGATTGGAACTTTATCTAATCCTCTGCTTCTCTTGTTAATTCCTTTCAATTTCATATAATTCGCGCCGTCCTCATGCGATTGATTAATACAATAATGGAATAAACATAGAGTCCATGGAGGAAAAATTGAAAAAATCAGCTCTTGTTGACGCCCTTCTCTTTACTGCTTTTTCCTGCGTAAATGTTATGGCTGCGGAAACTGTCCCTGCTAATTCTCAAATTTATAAAGAAGCAAAATCACTTTCTAAAGCCCCTGCGAACTCTAAGGTATTTACAGGTAAGGCAGAAGTTATTCCGATGAGCCAACAAGTTCCCGGTATGCCGGTTCACAACGGAATTGTGATTTTCGAACCGGGAGCCAGAACATTTTGGCATATCCATCCGGCAGGTCAATTCTTTACTGTCCTCCGTGGTGAAGGTAGAACCGGAGTATATGGAGAAAAAGCTCGAGTTGTTAAACCTGGTGACGTTGTAATTTGTCCGGCCGGAGTTAAGCATTTCCACGGAGCTGGTCCTGATACTCAGATGGTTCAGATGACGGTAACCGGAGATCATCCTGAAGGCAAAGGTGTCACTTGGCTTGAAGAAGTCACAGACGAACAGTACAACAAGATTGAAAAATAGAAACCGAAAGTTCCGATCTGAGAATTCAAATTCCTAAGCGAAACCGGGCGAGAAATAGCAAAATATCATTGCAAGCTAAACAACGTGAATTTCCGCCCTATTCTTTTCCAATCTTTATAACGACTCAAATTTATTTGATTTTAATGAAGACCTGTAAAAATCATAAAAGTACGCAATATAATGTTAATTATCGTGTGTACTCGGAATTTTTAAAATGTTTCAGCCGGCTCCGATCCAACCTTTAAACTTTGGCGCAATAAGTGCAGATCAAAATTTGATCGAGAATCCTGCGCTGATGTATTTAGCTACGCTTGGCAGTAAAGATTCCTATCGATGCATGAAAAGTAAGTTGAATAAGTTCGCCCGATTTTTCGGCTACAAAGGTTTAGTAGATTGCGATTGGAAGTCCATGCAGCCAAATCATGTCACGCTTTTTTTAACTGCTCAGAAATGGGGGTCCGCCAGAACTTATAACTGTTATCTCTCTGCGCTTAAGTCGGTGGCATTAAATGCATGGCGAAATAAACAAATTGATTTAGAGCACTTTCAAAGAATTAAATCTTTAAAACAGCGAAGAGTTTTTAGATCACCGTCCGGAAGAGCCATTTCTGTTGAAGAATCTGCCTCTTTGATAAAGTCATTAGAAAAAAAATCCTTACGAACAGTGCGAAATAGAGGTATCTTCTATTTAATGCTTGGGTGCGGATTGCGAAGAGCTGAAGTCTGTGAATTAAAGGTAAAACAGGTTTCCTTAAAAAATAAATCCGCCAAAATCATTGGCAAAGGAAATAAGGAAAGAACAATTTATTTTCCACAGCCTGTTCTTAATGTTTTGAAATCTTGGCTTGAACTCAGACAGTTAAGTAAAGATGAGATTGATGCAGGATTTGTTTTCGGACGCATAGATAACAAACAATGCCTTCATTTGGATGTTCCTCTTGACCCGTCTTCCGTCACTCGAATAATAGAAAAACTTGTCGCTGAAACCGAAAACTTGGAAGGAAGACTTACGCCTCACGATCTCAGAAGAACTTTTGCTACTCGCCTCATCAGTAAAAACGTAGATATTGTGGAAGTGCAAAAACTCATGGGACATGCCAGCGTCGCAACGACAGGAAATTACGTACGCAAGGATGAGGAAAATTTGAGAAAAGCGGCTGAAAAGGCAGAGTTATAGGGAATTTCTATAACTTTTTGCTTGGAAGATCGAAGGAGCGCAGAAAATTGAACCTCTGGTCGATTTTAAGGAAGCGCCGTCGTTCTTCTCATTCTGACAAAAACTAAATCATTTTCAATTTCCCAGGGCTCCAATTGGAACCACGTAAACACCGTCAGACCTCCTAAAGGCGTAATTACCCACTCCGGTTAGAACCATCAAAAAGGAGGGCTTATTCATTCGATCGGTGTCCAATTTTGATTCCAACTTCTTCAATGTGGCAGCACCCTCTTCGATAAGCTTGTCTCCGCCTAATTTGGTTTCAATTAATCCGTACTTTCCGTTTCTGAGATGTATTACAGCATCGCATTCTAAATTGTTGCTGTCCCTATAATGAAAGACAGAGCCATCAAGCGCTTCTGCGTATATCCTTAAATCTCTGATGCACAAGTTCTCAAAAATAAAACCAAACGTATTTAAGTCCGCAAGAAGGTCCTCAGGTCCAAGTCCCAAAGAAGCAGCCCCAATAGAAGGGTCGACGAAATATCTTGTATCCGCAGAACGAATAGCCGCTTTTGAGCGAAGGTTCGGATTCCAAGCCGGAGCGTCCTCTATAACAAAAATCCCTTTTAACACCCTCAGGTATTCATAAACAGTTTTATCAGATACTTCGGCATTTGCAGAAATGTCTCTTTGAATCTGAGGCGCTCCGGCTTGGCTTCCTACTAGACGAGCATATGACCTGAGAAACTGCCTCAAACGATATTCATCTCGCCTAGTATTGTCGGCTAAAGACAGTTCGCTTTCTGCTACGGAGTCGACATAATCTCGAGCTTGAAGGAGAGCGCTAAGACCTGTTAGTTTCACACTCATAGGCCAACCCCCACGGCAAGCTAAGAATGCCAGTTTGGAAGCATCTATATCCGACTTGCCCACAAGTTCTTTGTTTCCGGAAAAAAGGTCTTTAAGAGAGATTTCTCCTGAAGATTCTCTCGACTCAAGAAGGCTCATAGGCCTCATAATTAGCCTAGCGATGCGGCCCGTTCCTGTGTGGGAGACAACAGACCAATCGGGCGGCGTAGCGGACCCTGTCAAAATAAATTGACCAAATGCGTGCCTTTGATCTACTTCGAAACGAACCGCATCCCATAGTTTTGGTGCCAACTGCCATTCATCAATCAATCTGGGATTTTCTCCTGCGAGGAGGGTTTTAGGAGAAATATCAGCCATCAGAATATTTTGCGCTTTATTCTCCGGCTGCTGCATAAAAAGCACGCTTTTTGCAAATTGGAGTGCGCTGGTTGTTTTCCCACACCACTTCGCTCCTTCGATAAGAACAGCGCCTTTACTTTCAATCTTAAGTTTCAAAAGTTCATCAGAAACCCTTGGCAAATAATCCAACATATGAGCCTTCGCTTTGACAATAACAATAATGTCACCTGAATTGGATTCCCTAAATTTTCCTTACTTAAGAAAACAAGGTCTCTCAACACTGAGGAATGTATCTCCTCGGCTAGAGATATTTCTCTTCCATAATTATAGAGTTTTCACTTCCGTATTTGAGGATATTTCATTTCCATATTTGAGGATAAATCACTTCTGAATTTAAGAGTATTTCACTTCTATGTTCATGGAGATTTCGGTTTCTAATTTATAAAGTTCTCTACACTTTTTACTTTTTTCACATAAGTAGCTATGGAAATGTCAGAATAAAACACTGCAACTAGAAAGGAGAAGCAGCTTGTCAAAAGAAATAGAGCGGAAATTCTTAGTCGAAGGGGATTCCTGGAAAAAGGAAACGGCTGGGGTTCTTTATCGACAGGGCTACCTTAATAGTGCAAAAGAAAGAACGGTCCGTGTCCGCACTGTTGCTGATAGGGGATTTTTAACTGTAAAAGGTTTAACAGTTGGCTGCACACGACTGGAATTTGAATACGAAATTCCTTATGCCGACGCTGAAAAAATGTTGGATGAGCTGGCAGAGAAACCGATCATTGAAAAATTGCGCTATGTAATCCCCGCTGGGAACGGTTTAAAGTGGGAGATCGATGAATTTTTAGGCGTAAATCAAGGACTCGTGGTTGCCGAAATAGAGCTTCCATCTGAAGAAACCGGCTTTACAAAACCAGCTTGGCTCGGAAAAGAGGTTTCACAAGACCCTCGCTTTTTCAACTCCAACTTAGTTTCTAACCCATACAGCACATGGGAGAAATAGACGAATAAGCAAGTAGTGTTTCATCACCAATTCACAAACACGAAAATCCTTCTGCCAAAAACAGAAGGTTTTTCTTTAATTTCAGCTAGTTAGCTGATCTTCATTGCCACAAAAGAGGCAGAACGATCTTCAAGACCTGCAGCAGAGTAGTCTTTGCTCTTGGCAAGTATTGTGCTGATCAGCCTCGGAACCCATTTCGGTACCTCCTGGCCTTAATAAATCTCGATTCGGGCTGTGGTAATCCATTCCTCTCCCTGGCAAATCAATAATTACTGTAAAACAATGGGAGGATGCATGAGCTCAATCACTGACGTCTATAGCCCGAGAACTACTTTTCGATGCACACGCCTACGAGGCGCTAAAGTCGGCGGTTCCGTCTGCCAATTTTGTGCGGTTGGATGCTCTCAATTAGGCTTTTTTAAAGACGGAAAATTAATCGATGTTGAGGGAGATCCGAGAAGTTCCGTAAATGAAGGCAGACTCTGTCCTAAGGGTTCTTCGACCTACGCACTCAACGAAAACCCGTATAGAAAAGTCAAACCGATGTATCGTGCGCCGGGTTCGGATCACTGGAAAGAAGTATCCCTGGACTGGATGCTCGATACCGTTGCGAAACGTATTTGGGAAACTAGAAACAAAGGTTTTGTAGAAAAAGATCCTAAAACCGGAATCACGGTCAACAACTGTGCAAACATCGGTTTTATCGGCGGCTCTGCCAACGATAATGAAGAATGTTATCTCTTTAGAAAATTATTTACCGGCGGCCTCGGAATTCTTCCGGTAGAAAACTCAGCACGTTATTGCCACTCCACTACAGTGTGTGCGCTGAGTCCGACATTTGGTTTCGGTGCCTGCACCAATCCTCCTCGTGATCTTTTAAATAGCGACTGCATATTGATCATGGGGTCCAACATGGCTGAGGCTCATCCCTGCGCATTCTATTGGCCGATGCAGGCAAAGAAGAAGGGAACCGTCACTATCCACGTAGATCCTCGTTACACCAGAACAAGTGCTGCTTGTGATCATCACGTGCATATTCGCCCTGAAACCGATATTGCATTCTTATCCGGAATTATCCGTTACCTCCTCGAAAAGGATTTATGGTTTAAAGAATACGTATTGGCCTACACCAATGCCTCCACAATCATCAATCCTAACTTTAATTTCGACGATGCAACCGGACTGTTTAACGGCTGGGATCCCGTGACTCGCTCTTACAGCAAGGAACCGAACTCTTGGGATTACGAATACGAAATTAATCCGGACGGTTCACGCGGAGCGCCGAAGACAGATCCGACACTTCAGAATCCCCGTTGTGTTTTCCAACTTTTAAAGAAACAAGTCGCAAAATACACACCGGAAGCTGTTGCAAATATCTGCGGCTGTCGTCCGTGCGATATTGTGAAAGTGGCTGAGCTTCTCGCTCAGAACTCGGGGCCGGATAAAACCTCCGCCTTCTGCTACGCCACCGGTTTCACGCAGCATTCTGCCGGGACGCAGATCATTCGTACGTGTGCCATTCTGCAAACTCTTCTGGGAAATATCGGAAGGCCAGGCGGCGGTATTTTGGCGCTTCGCGGACACTCGAATGTTCAGGGTGCCACCGATATTCCAACACTTTTTGCAGAACTGCCTAATTACATTCCTTTGCCAAAAATTGCCGAGGGAAACGCTACGCTAAAGGACTATTTAGCTAACGGACATGCCTTCGGAGCAGCCAGAGATAAGTCTCAAGGCATGTGGAAACTTGAGACGGAGCGCGGCTCCTGGGCCTCCCTTCCGAATTACATGGTCAGCCTTCTAAAAGCTTGGTACGGGGACAATGCAAGCTCAGACAACGAATACGGTTATCAGTGGCTTCCAAAGCTCGGGGGAAATGAATCACTCACCATTACAATGGAAAGAGCGCTAAAGGGCGACGTGGACGGTCTGCTGGTGTTTGGCCAAAACATTGCCGTGACAAATCCGAACACCGGTTGGAGCCGCGCTGCCATTCGCAACCTTAAATGGCTTGTCGTTTGTGACCTGTTTGAAAACGAGACGGCTTCCGTGTGGTACGCTGATCCAGACGGTCCAAAACCTTCAGAGGTGCAGACAGAGGTTTTTTATCTTCCTACAAACTCTTGCTTAGAAAAGGAAGGTTCCGTCAACAACACGGAACGCTTAATGCAATGGCATGACCGAATTAAAGCCGCCCCGGGAGACTGCCGCTCCGACGCTTGGTGGACTTATCAGTTGGGCAAGCGGTTAAAGGCCATGGCCGAAGCATCCGGTCTGCCGAGAGACGAGGGGCTCCGCAGTCTGACTTGGTCTTATGATTTTGCCCCTGACAAACAAAACGAGATGGGGCTTCCTCAGATTGAAGGAGACTGCGATCTCGACGAGGTAGCTCTGGAGATGAACGGTTTTGACATCGCCACAGGGCGCCCTCTCCAAGGTTCCTCCGAACTGAAAAGCGACGGAACAACAGCCTGTGGCTGCCGCCTGCTTTCAGGTTTCATTACTGAAGACGGAGAAAATTTAACCAAACGGCGAGACGGCGGAACGGTCGATCACGAGCTCGATTTAACCTATCGGTTTGCATGGCCAACCAATTCACGAATTCTTTATAACCGCTGCTCTGCCGCCCCGGACGGCCGTCCCTGGTCAGAGAGAAAGAAACTCGTTTGGTGGGATGAGATTCAGCAAAAATGGGTCGGGTACGACAAACCGCAATTTGACGCGACAAAACCGCCAAGCTACCGTCCTGGAGCGAATGCTAAGGGAGATGCAGCCCTTGACGGAACTGCCGCCTTCGGCGCTCATTCAGATGGTAAAGCTTGGCTCTTCGTTCCTTACGGAATTAACGAAGGACCCTTCCCGGTCTTCTACGAATCGGTTGAATCTCCGTATACCAATACGCTTTGGAGCACCAGCCGAGTGCCCGACGTCACCATTATTGATGATCCGCTCAACCCGGTTACGGAGCCCGGAGATCCGGCCTACCCGACTGTCATGACCACCTACCACATGGTCGAACATTGGATTTCCGGCTCTATGACAAGAACAATTCCGTGGCTCGTCGGTTTGCAGCCTCGATCCTTCATCGAGATTTCTCCGGAACTAGCAGAGAGTATCGGTGTTACTACCGGCAACTATGTTTCTGTCAGAAGCCCGAGAAACGAACTACAGGTCCGAGCGCTTGTGACCCCGCGTCTGAGAATCGGTGTAATCGAAGGCAGACAAGCAAGCATTGCCGGACGATTCGTGTGCTCAGGCTATAAAGGAATCGTCTGCGACCCGATCACCAACGACCTTAGCCCAGCCGACATGGCGGGCGACGGATTAATTCCAAGCTCTAAGAGCTTTGTCGTGAAGATAGGAAAGCCGGATTTAAGTAAGGTAGAAAAATTCCAGGAAGACCCGGTGAAGTACCCCGATGCAATGTCGGAGCCGGTTCCTGACACACCCTGGGCAGCTCAGCCGGAAGAGAGGAATTAATTATGAAACCCATCGATTCCAAAAATATTTTTGACGTAGTCAAAAAAGGCTATGCCGCCAATCAACCCAAAAAGAACGGCAGGATTGACCCAATCTACAGTTTGTTTGACCGGGATACTCCTTTACCGAAGTGTCAGGAGCTCGCGTTTTTCACAGATACTTCGATCTGCACGGGCTGCAAAGCATGTGAAGTCGCATGCAAACAGTGGAACCAGTTGGAGTCCGATCCGTACCACTGGTCCGGCGACAGCTATGACAACACGGGAGACTTATCCGCAAATAACTGGCGTCACGTGAAGTTTATTGAACGATTCCCTGAAAAAAATGAAGTCGACAGACCGGCTCCGGCCACGTTGGACGCCCTGTTAAAAGAGCCGAAGGCGGGAAAATGGCTTTTCATGAGCGACCAATGCAAGCACTGCCGCACTTCCCCATGCCATGAGGCTTGTCCTACCGGCGCGATTGTTCGAAATGAATTCGGCGGTGTTTATTACCAAACCGATATTTGTATGGGCTGCGGTATGTGTGTTGCGGCGTGCCCCTTCGGAGTACCGGAAATCAGTCCGAAGACCGGACACTCCATGAAGTGTGCCGAGTGCTACGACCGCTTAAAAGATGGACTGCGTCCGGCCTGTCAGGAGGCGTGTACCACAGGAGCTATTCAGTTCGGTCCGAGAGAACTGATGGTTCGCGAAGCTCGTGATCGTGTCAATTATCTGATCACACACGGCCACCCGGAGGCTCAGCTCTACGGTGTGGATCCGTTCGAAAACTACGACAGCTTGAATTCCTTCTATCTCTTGATGGACAAACCCGAGGTTTACGGTTTACCTTCCGATCCGGTCACGCCGACGAAATATATGGCCGGCGATTACCTGCGAGGCGCAGCAACGCTCATTCTTTGTGCAGCAGCTGTTGCGGCTTGTTTAGTCTAAGGAGAAACAGATGAACATGACCAACATGAACAATCCTAAACCTTGGGCTGAAGGTCATCCTTCTCTGTATGAGGGACATGACATCACGCATCGTCCCGACTGGGCAAATATTATTGTTTGGGATGCGTTTTTCAATAACTTGACCGCCGGATTCATGGTCCTGACAGGGATTGCTTGGTTTGCCGGCCCTCCTCTTTTTGCGGCACTTCTGCCTTTTGCCCTGACGCTGGCCCTTCTCATCGTCATTGTTGACCTTGTGCTCTTGGTCTTTGACTTGGGAGATCCGCCTCGTTTCATCCACGCGATGCGCGTGCTGCATTTCACTTCTCCGCTTTCCGTGGGTGTTTGGGGCTTGGCTTGCTATGCGACCTGCTTAGGATGTGCCGTCGGCATTTACTGGCTGTCGGTTTACTCCGTCGCAACGAACGACTTTTTAGCACCTTACATCGCTTGGCTCGATATCCTGATGCGGCTCTTTACCGTACTGGCGTTTATCGGTGCCGTCGTGGTCATTTGCTACAAAGGCGTAGCATTCAGCTGCACCTCTCAGCCCGGCATAAGGAAAGCTCGCTGGCTGACCTCTTTCATGGTGTCGGATGCCCTTCTAATGGGCTGCGGACTCTATGCGATTATGGCTGCCTGTTTAGGCTTTTGGGACGCATGCGCCTACCTGCTTCTGCCTTTCATCATTCTTGAAGTCGCAAGGGCGGCGGCCTTTAGCCTTCTTTGGATGGAAACCGCAGAAAGAGCTAGAAAAGTTTATTCCGGAGAAAACACGCTGCTGCGCGTCTGGGTGTACTTAATCGGCGGTTTGCTCGCTGCCGTTTTAGCTTTCTTCGGTGTTTACGGAATGTGCGCTGCGGGGGCTTTAGTCCTGCTTACCGGCGTATTCGAGCGCTATTGGCTCATCGGTATCACAAAGAAAATTTAGAACTTGATTTGAGCAGGAACCGAGACTCCTAGGGGGCCTCGGTTTTTTGTGTTGCCTCTTCACCGTTGGTGAGGATGTGCCTTGAGCGGCTTTGCAATAAAAAATTGCTCAATGTGCCAACCTTTTTTAGGACAGCGCTTCCTTTGCTGAGGTAAGATCCGACGCTCAAATTGTGTTTTTTCAGGATAAGCTATTGATATGTGGCGATTGATTTTCCCGATTTTAGGTGCGATTTTATTCGGAGCCCACTTGTACTTTTGGGGAAATTATCTTCTTTTTCCCATCCCCGTCATCTTACTGATCCTGCTGTTTATTCCTTTCAGACCGGTTTGCTGGCTTTGGGAGATCTGCCTGATTTGTTTCGGCGTTGAGTGGCTGATTTCCGCCTACCAACTTTACCTGCGCCGAATTGCGGCAGGGATGCCTTTTGCCCTTGGCACTTCCATTTTGGTCGCCTGCGGAATTTTGACTATGCTCTCAGCGATTGCCTTCTTCAGCCACAAAGTCAAAAACCGTTATCCGCTGCACGTCTAAATTGCATTATCGGATGTAAGAAAACGGCATACCTGCAAAGATATGCCGTCAACATTCGTTAGTTTTTAACTAGAAGACGCCTTCTGCCCGCATCTTCGTCAGTTCATTGGCAACGTAGGCCATTTCCTGCGGCGTGCCTAAGGAGATACGGCACCAATTCATGGCCGGCGGGAAGGGTCTTCCGACCAAAATATTTCGTGCTGCCATCTTCTTCTGGAAGGCACGAATCGGTTCATTCAATTCGAAGAACATGAAGTTCGTACTCGAAGGAAGATATTTAACCCCGAGCTTGTCAAAACAAGAAGCCAAAATCTTGCGGCTTTCCAAGTTTGAAGCTCTGGAATATTCCTGGAACGGCTCATCATCCAAAGAAACCAAAGCTGCGGTGACACCGGGGTAGTTGAGTTTTTCGCCTGCCACCTGATCTTTCATCATCTTAATAATCGCCGGAGCTCCTACCGCAAATCCTACCCGCATGCCGGCCATAGCGTAGAGCTTCGAGAACGTCTTTAACAGAACCACGTTGTCCAAACCGTCCTGGATCAAATTGGCCATCGATTTAAAATTCGGATCGCTGACATACTCTGCATAAGCCTCATCCGCGATAAACAAAGTATTGTCCGGTTTACTTCTTACCCATGGGTCGATCTCAGAAGCCGGAGTAACGGTAGACGTAGGATTGTTCGGATTCACGAAGTAAACAATAGAGAATCCGTCGAAATCATCCACAGCCTTCTTCAATCCGGCGACATCAACCTTCCAATTTGCAAGCATCGGCACTTTTACAATAGGCACGCTATAGAGCTCGGCAAAGTGCTGTCCATCCCCATAAGTAAGTTCCGGGATTACCAGCTGAACTTTCGGCAAACGCGAATACGCACCCAACAAAGCTCGGATACCCTCGGAGGAGCCGTCTGTCAAGAGGAGAAAATTCTTCGGCACGTTGTACATGTCACAGAGCTTTGTGCGAAGCTGTGTAATCTCTGCTTTAGCGTAACGGTTTCCTTTTGCGACGGCGTCGCGTGCAGCGGCCTGTGCACTAGGACTCATACCCAGGGCGTTTTCATTAAAGTTAATGCGAATCGGATTATCTGCTGTCGGAGCGATGAAAGAAACATTCGCCGGTGCCTGTGCAAAAGCTTTGACAGGAAGGGCGGCACTGACTGCAGCACCTAATAGGCCGAAATTAAGGAAAGTCCGTCTTCTTAAAGCGAGAGAGTTTGACATTTTGGTTCTCCTGTTTGTGTTCGAATGCACTTGAACTACACGCATATTCCGTGCCAACTTTTTTGAGGTGTGATTAGCGCTTTAAAGGGAAACAAACAGAAAAACGGCAGAAAAATCCCCGCTTTGTGCACAACTAAGTAGCAGCGAGCACAAAAGCGGGGCAATTTTTAATTGAAATATCGGAATATTTCGATAACTTTCTATTAGTGGAGCAACAGCATCACAATAAAGAAGACCGACAACAGGTACATCTCGATGCGAATCTTCTTAAACTTGCCGGAGATCAAGTTAATCAGCACATAACTCAGAAGTCCAAAGACGATGCCGTTTGCAATGCTGTACGTAAGCGGAATCGTGATGATGCAGATAAATGCCGGAATGGCTTCCGCATAATCATCCAGGTCAATTTCCTTAATGCAGGAGATCATTAAGAAACCGACCAATATCAAGACCGGGGCAGTGGCCTGTGCCGGAATCGATAAGAAGAGCGGTGCAAAGAAAAGAGACAGAAAGAAGCAAACCGCAATCACAAAAGCCGTTAATCCGGACCTTCCTCCGACGGAAACTCCTGCTGCGCTTTCAACGTAAGTGGAAATCGCGCTCGTTCCCATGCAGGCTCCGATGGTTGTACCTACAGCATCTGCAAAGAAGGACTCCTTCATTCTCGGCATCTTGCCGTCTTTAACGAATCCGCCCTTGTATAAGAGGCTGACCAGAGTTCCTAAAGTATCAAACAAGTCCATGAATAAGAAAGAGAAGACAACCATCACCATATCCACGGTGAAAATGTTGTGCCATTCGAACTTCATGAAAATCGGTTCAACGGAAGGCGGAGTAGAGACAAAGCCGTCTAAATGGGTCAGGCCGAATGGTATGCCACAAATCGTTGTAATTGCGATACCGATTAATAAGGCACCGGGAATATTTTTAACCAGAAGGACGGCGGTTGAAATTAAACCGACGATAACCAGCAAAACGCTCGGCTGGAAAATTTGACCGAGAGCCACCAGTGTTGCATCGTTTTTAACCGAAATTCCCGCGTTTTGAAGACCGATAAAAGCGATAAAAAGACCGATACCTACACCGATCGCCTTTTGAATACTCGGCGGCAAGGAATAAACGATCTTTTCTCGGACATTGGTCACAGTAAGAAGAATAAATATCAGACCTTCCAAGAGCACTGCGGTCAGCGCAAACTGCCAGGTATGCCCCATCGAAAGACAAACGGTATAGGCAAAGAAGGCATTGATACCCATACCCGGTGCAAGTCCGAAGGGCATCTTGGCATAGAGCGCCATGATAAGCGTCGCAATACCGGAGGTAATCGCCGTGGTAGCAAAAAGCGCTCCTTTATCCATTCCCGTAATGCCAAGAATGGCTGGGTTTACAGCCAGAATATAGGCCATTGTGAGGAAAGTGGAGACACCTGCGATGATTTCAGTTCTGATCGTCGTCGTTGCAGGATCAAATCCGAAGTATTTTGGGAGAAGCTGGTTCATTTCAACAAACGGTGTTTGAAGAGCAGGAAAATTAAACAAAACTTGAGAATTAAAACCGTTGTTCTCAAAGTTTTTGGCGAAAGATCAGGATTGTAGAAGAAAATTTTCCTGATTCTTTCCCCGCGCGCCCAGCTCAAGAACAAAATGGTTAACAAAGATGGAAGAGCTGAACCTCTAGCCGAGGGGAGCGACCGTGGACATCGGATTCCGGGACTGATCGAGGCAAGTCCGGTTGTAAGACTTTTGAAGCAGCCTTAATGAATTAACAGACCTATCAAAATCCAACACGCGCTTAAGTAGAAGCAGCAAAAAGCTCTCCAGCAATAAGGCCCATAATCATTCCGTAATGTTCCTAAGGAAAAGAATGCTTCTAGAATGCGAGCTATGGCTACGAAGGATAAAAGAACAGAGCAGCTGTTTTCTCTTATCAGAAACGGCGCGCAATTAAATGTTTGGGACCAAATCGAACTCGTTTGGCGCTTGAGCCTGCCTGCGATTTTTGCTCAGATTTCTTTCGTGATGGTCCAATACATCGACGCGGCAATGGTCGGTCACCTTGGCGCAAACCCTGCGGCCTCGATCGGCTTGGTCTCTTCCTCCCTCTGGCTCGTATGGGGACTTATCACATCCGTTACAGCAGGCTTTACGGTTCAAGTCGCACAAAGAATCGGCGCAAAACAATTCGATGAGGCACGATCTGTACTCCGGCAGTCATTGTTTGTCGGCGGTCTTATCAGCATAGCAATTGCTATTGTCGGCGTTGCTCTTGCCCCCTATGTTCCGACATGGCTCGGAGGCGCCCCCGAGCTTTATGCAGATGCTAAAACTTATTTCGCCATATTTTGTCTCGGCACCCCTGCCGCCTTTTTAGGGTTTGTTGCTTCCAGCATGCTTCGAAGTACTGGAAATGTAAAACTTCCAAGCATGATTAATATCGGGATGTGCTTCTTGGACGCCATATTTAACTTGCTGCTTATCTTCCCGACTGCCACTTACAAGATTCTGGGGCTTAGCATTACGGTTCCCGGAGCCGATCTTGGTGTTGCCGGTGCTGCTTTAGGAACCATCCTGGCGGAGTCGGTCAGCACATTTTTGCTTTTTTGGTTCTTGGTTGTAAAGTCCGACAAAATTGCCCTCGTCGGCCACCCCGGCTCTTTCCTTCCTGAGATTTTCTGTATGAGACGAGTTGCCAGAATCGGCTCTCCGATCGCCTTAGAAAGAATGGCCATGAGCAGCGCCCAAATCGTCACGACGATGATTGTGGCGCCGTTAGGACCTTTATCTTTGGCGGCTCATTCTTTTGCCATAACTGCTGAGAGTTTATGCTATATGCCGGGTTACGGGGTTGCTGATGCCGCTTCCACCATCGTAGGCCAAAGCATCGGAGCAAAACGGCCGGACATGGCAAGAAGATTTTCCAAGATCAACGTCATCATGGTCATGATCATCATGTCGGCTATGGGCGTAGTGATGTATTTGACAGCTCCTTGGATGATTGGGTTTATGACAACTAATCAATCCATTATCGAATTAGGATCCAGTGCTCTGCGAATTGAGGCGTTCGCAGAGCCGATGTTTGCTGCTGCTATTGTTAGCTGCAGTATTTTTGTGAGTGCCGGATTCACTTTGTTCCCAAGTCTTATGAATTTAGGGAGCATGTGGCTCATTCGTATTCCCTTGGCTTACTACCTGGCATCCCGAATGGGATTGGATGGTGTCTGGGTTGCGATGGCCTTTGAATTGTGCTTCAGAGGTGCGATCTTCTTATTTGCCCTTTCAAGGTTTGATTTTTCGAAGCGTCGGGGTATTGAAGATTAACAACCTTGTCAATAGGCAGAATGCCGGCGTTAAGCCGGCATTCTTTAAATCGGAGCGAGATCGATTTCAGTTTCGACTATCAATCTCTCAATGTAACAAGCACGTTCCGATTAAGGACCTTAAAACCGTCTTTATCTGCAATGAGACCTCGAACATCGTCAAGAGACGCAGGGAGAGCAAAGGCCTTTACAATCATCTCGTTCTTCGGATCAATCTCAAAGATGCAGTTGAAGTTTTTACTTACCGCAAACAGTTTTCCTTCATACATCGACAAGCCCGTGACGTAAAGTTCACCCAAACTTCGTCCTTCTTTCAGTAGATTAGTTTTAGGGGTAAATTCGCCCGATGTCACCATGTCTTGCATGAGCTGTTTGCTAATCACAAATGTTTTGTGGTCACGGTTATTCGGAACGGTTGCCATATAGTTATATTCTCCTTCGGAAGCAGCGCTCATGACATGATGAAACTTAGAGCGAACAGTGTCCACACGGCCGCGTCCCAGAGCCAAGAAATGATCTTCTCCGTTATCAGGAAGCTGTACAAACCTGTACATCACTTCTCCGTTCGCTCTTCGATGAAGCTGAACGGGGAGATTCGCTCACAACACGCGCTTCATCTGAAGTCCTGTCGGTAACGGTTTCGTTCAATAATTTCCAACCGACGTGCCGACCGTCCAGTACTGCTTTCACCCGAGACGGAGACATACCTTTACGGATCTCCTTATCTCCTAAACGGCCGAGTATGTTTAACGCAGCAACCAAGTCAGCATGTTCGTGGTATCCGCAAGACGAGCACTTAAAGACATCCCCTCGTCGGTTCTTTTTGTCCGTGCAGTGACACCGGGGGCATTCTCTCGAACTGTGAGCAGGGTTTACTTCGTTTACTTCTATTCCATGTTTCTTTGCTTTATATCTGATCCTCTCCTGAAGGTATCCTCGCATCCAGCCGCTCAGCCGTCTATTCCACTTTTTGCCAAAGTGAGCCTTCATCCGAGCACTTAAATCTTCAACGACTATCGCCCTGATCGGGTTTATCTTCCGAGTGAAAAGAAGATTTAGCTCTCTGTTAACGAGGGTCTTAATGATTCCAATATCCTGGATATATCTAGCCCGCTGCTTCTTTCTGCCGAGGTTATGTTTTCTAATCCGCTCTGCCTTAGCGAGATTGTTCTTGCCTGACTTTTTCAGAAGGCTGCGAAAGAGCGCGTGCATTCGGTTTCGGCCTTCACTGTTCTTTCCTCTTTTATCAGCTATCGCAGAAAAATACTTTCCCAGATCCGTCCCAAGAAGTTCCTGTTCACTCGTTGCCATCATCTCGGTATACCCGAGATCAATTCCAACGACTTTGCCGGTCTTTCTTCTCTCTTCACACTGCTGAGGTACGTACACTCTTAATGAGTAAGTGCCGGCAGTATCACGTATCAGCTGGAGCGTTCCGCGGATTTTGCTTTTACCTTTAAGCCGAAGAGAAATCCTTTTACCGGGCTGCAATGACATAAGCTCAAGGAGTTGAGCATCTTCTGCTGATCTGACCGTATAGCAGCTTGAATCAAAGTCAATTCGGTTGTGAAAAGTTTTCGTTCTCGGATAGCAGACGCTGTTTCTTCGAACTCTATTGACTGTCCGCCTGACAATCCCGGCGATGCACCGGAGCGTCTTCAAAGAAAGAGGTCGTTCATAGCTGAGGCAATAGTTCCGATCAAAAGAAACTTCCGGATTCGGGACCGGAATTCTTCCGTCTAGCAATTCAAAGAATTGGCGGTTTATGCCGCAAAGAAGCCAGTACGCGTAGTGACGATCCTGATCGTGAAAACGCTTTAACGTATCTGCAAGTTCCTTCTTTGATTCTGCAATGACGCTTTTCCAATGCGTCAGAGCCATCTTAGAAGTCTCTTCCAAGGCCAGCTTCAAGTGACGCGCCTGAAGATGAGGACCCGAAGTCTCTTTGAGTTCTCTGAGCAAAGTCAAGAGAGTTGCCTCTGCTGTTTTCCCATTGGCTCGCAAGCCTGCGAGTTTTTGGTTAAATTCAACAGATTTCCTGCTCAGAGCAGTTACCAATCTATTTCGAAAAGCGCGAAAGTCCTTTACCTCCCTTCGAAGTTCTCTCGTTTGAAAGGCAAAAAGAAATTTTGATGCCACAAATCCGTACGACGAACACATCCGATCCAATGCAGCTCTATCTGTTTCATTGGGCATCTCAAACTGACGCACAAGTGTTCGCTCAAGGTTGGGCATTTAGGGGTAAAAATAAAGTAATAATTAGATATTACCGAAAACTTAAGTTTTTTATACCCGTATTTTCCTTTACCTTATTTTTCCACGATCGCTTCCCGTAAAGACGAGCGCAGAAGACTGTCATCAGGGTAATAACATCCTTGACGAGCTCCGTTTCGAAAGGCTGCTGTTCCGGCTCATCTAAGATGCCTATACGGATGCCCATGAGGCGAGCGATGAAATAACTCCGTGCCAAATCGGAGCAGTCGGTCATCATGGGTGACAACTAATGCACCGACGCGCCCTGTTAAAAGAAGTTTCAATAAGCGTTTTAGCCCCGGCTTTTTACAATTGAGTCCGCTTCCGAGATCCTTAATGACCGGCTGACATCCGTATTGGCTGAGTCTTTCGGCTTGGGCTGTCAAATCCGAGCGCTGATCATAGCTTGAGACTCTTGCATATCCGACCATGATCCTTTTGCCGCGGGTAGGATGAAGCATTTCATGGACTTCATCAGGATCAAAACGCCTTTGATTTTTAATAGTCCTGATAACTCGGGAAAACTTGCCGTTTTTGCACCATCGTCTTACGGTTGCCACACAAACTCCGAATGATCCGGCGATTTCTCCGATAGTCATCAAATTGTGAATTTCTCTCCTACTCACCCCCCCCCCACAAAAAAAGGGAGGTGAGTATGTGCAGGTTTGAATAGATATTCAAGGACTAGCCATTAGCCCCAGCAATTCAGGGTGCGCCAATTATTACCGTTTTCGCTCGCCGGACCTAATACTCTAGGTGCAAAAAAGAACATGACTCCGAGGAGAATAATGAGGGCCCAAAAAACAACCTCAGCCCAAAAATATGTATGAACACCAAGGACCATTAAGCCAAAGCCTTGATCCAAATCTCGGGCTAAGTGTGGAGCGATATGACGGAAAGAGAAAACAATGGCTGCAGCAGTGCAGAGAAAGAAATAGAAGAAAGTGCCTCTTGAGGTATCTAAAGAAATATTTTTGTTTTCCGACGTTCGATGTCTCCTACAGATTCATGTTGCCTAACAGAGCACCGGATGTATGCCCGACATATAGGTAAATCATAAGAAGCCAGCCAAGCCACATAGCAGTAAAAGCCCAATTCTCTGCTTTGGGTCTTAGCCATATAATCAAAAGCGCTATAAATGCCAAAATTGGCTGTAAAAATTCCATTATTTTTCCAATTGTGATCGGTTCATCCCAGAGACAAATATCAATTTAACGAGGCAGATAGATGGGAAACCTAAGCCAAAGCATTTGTCTCAAATACTTTCAAAATATCCTGATCATTCCATTAGGGATTTCAAAAGTCGGGTGAGTTTAACAAAAATTACACCTTTACATGTACAGAGGTTATTTGGCCATTAGGAAGCGGGATATTTGAGGAGGTTGTCCGTGAACATGTTCACACTTTAATTACTGCTGATTAACTCTTTGTATGTCACGCAAAAAAGCTATCAGTACCTCTTAATTTACTGTTTCCCTTCATTAAATTATTAATAAGAAAAACTCAAACCTAGGAGACAAAAATGAGCGCTTGGCTGCAAACCAAAAGCTGGGAAGAAGCAAAAGAGGCTATCGTCAAATCAAAAGGCGTAGCAATTGTCCCGATCGGAAGTGTCGAACAGCACAGTTACCACCTCCCTCTGGGCACAGACACCTATGTTGCCATGACAATAGCTGAAGAAGCTGCTGAGAAAACCGGTGCAGTCCTGACTCCGCCCGTTTGGTTCGGCTGGAGCCCGCATCATATGGTGCTTCCCGGAACCGTCACCATCCGACCCGAAGTACTGTCTGAATTGACCTACGACATCATCGAATCCTTGAATGCTCACGGTCTGAATAAGATTATTCTGATCAACGGTCATCGCATCGTGAACGTTGTTTGGATGCAGATCTGCGCACAGAGAGCTCAGAGCAAGCTTGGCTGCACAGTCAAGATTTTTGATCCGGCTTACATGAGCAAGGATATTGTGAAGGAACTGGGCTTCGGGCCGGTCGGACATGCCGAAGAGGTCGAAACTTCTCATATGATGGCTCGCTACCCGGACATGGTTCACTTGGAAAAGGCTGTGGATAATCCCATCAAGGATACGCCGCTCTATTCCGTCGATCCGACTTACGAACATGACACACTTTGTTATGTTCCGAGCACGATTGATCATGCAAGAGCAGCCGCGAAAAAATCCGGAGGATGTACCGGGGAACCTTCTAAATCGGATGCACGTCGCGGCCAGATCTATCACGATCACCTAGTTAAAAACTTGGTCTCCGTCGTTGAGCAGCTCCAAAACGCTTAGCCCAAGGAGAATATTATGAAACTATCCGGACACAAGTTATTTTATGCGGTGCTGATCGTCAGCGTCCTTATGGTCAATCCGCCGATTGTCTTTTGGTTTAACGACTATTGCGTAGAACATCCGCTCTTATTCGGCTGGCCAACCATGTACATTTGGCTTGAATTCTGGTTCTTAGTCATGATTGCCGACTTCATTGTTGCTGCCTACAAACTCAAAGCGTGGGATTGTCGCCAGGACCGCAAACCTATCGTGCCGGTACAACGGCCGGAACTATAACAGGAGGTCAAAATGAATATCGGATTAGTGATTTTGGCCGTCTATATCGCAGTACTTTTAGGAATTGCGCTTTACGCGTCCAAAAAAGATAAGAAAAACATCAAGGACTTTGCCACAGGCGGTGGGCTTGGCATCTTCATTCTGACACTGACATTCTCAGCAACCTACCATAGTGCTTATGCCTTTATGGGCGCTGGAGGCTTCGCGTACAAAAACGGCATCGGCTGGTGGTGCAACGGATTATGGACAGTTCTTCCGGGCGTCCTCTTCTGGGTTTGGGGACGGCGCTTTTGGTATCTGGGTAAACGCTACGGTTATTTATCCGTGTCGGACTACGCCTCTGACGTCTATCAATCGAAAACAGTAGGCATTCTTGTAACGCTCATCACGATGGTCTTTACTATCCCCTATGTTGCCATTCAAGCCATTGGATGCAGCTACATTTTCCAAACGATCTCCGGAGGCATGCTGAGTTATACCGTTGGCGCATTAATTTTCTTTGCCATCATGATCGTATTGGTCTGGTTAGGCGGAATGAAAGGTGTTGCCATCACCGACGCCGCTCAAGGGGTATTTATGTTCGCCGGCCTACTCGGCGGTTCGCTTTGGGTTATCCTTGCAAATTTCCCATCCGTTGCAGATGCCTACCAAGCAGCGTTCTCTCATACGCCGGAACTCTTCACAATGCCGGGGCCAAACGGCGTCGTAACCGCTCAGGACTGGGTTTCTCGCTGGATCGTCATTACATTCGGCATGATGATGTTCCCGCAGGTCACCTTGCGCTTTTTCGCCGGAAAAAATCTTAACGTCATGAAATGGTCAGCCGTCTTCTCGTCTATCTATCTGACGATGATTTACGTATTTACGCCTTGCGTCGGGATGATCGGCCGACTTTTAATGCCTGATATCGCAGCCCCGGATACGATTTTCCCGGAACTGCTGCTTAAATACACTCCTGCTGTATTTGCTGCACTAATCATCAGCGGAGCTCTCGCAGCAGCCATGTCCACCGGAGATTCTCAGCTGCACGCAACTTCTACAATGGTCGCGACCGATATCTACAAAAAATTCGTGAACAAAAAGGCCAATGAAAACACGCTCTACAACGTCGCAAAGATCGGTGTTTTGATTATCGGTTTGGCATCGGTTGTTTTTGCATTAACTCGCCCAACAGCCCTCGCTGATCTGTTGGTACTTTCTAACGGCGGAGTTGCCGTCCTTGTTCCGGCCGTTATCGGCGGTTTGTACTGGAAGAAAGCAACCCGCGAAGGAGCCATCGCTTCGATCGTTATCGGTGAAATCTGCATGGTATCTATGACTTTTATCTTCAAAGTCTCGCCGTTCGGATTTTCGGGTGCACTCTGCTCGATGCTTATTTCTTTGATTATTTTCGTTAGCGTTTCGTTTATAACAAAGCCTCAAGCGCACACTTCTGAAGTTATTTCTTCAATTAATAGTTATTTTGCAGAAGATAAAGCTGTAGAAGAAACCCAAAACAATCAAGGCGCTTTAGCTATTGATTAAGAAAAAATATATTTTTCTAATTGAGCTCTCTAAGATCAATTCATCTCAGAGAGCTTTTTTCTCAATTAGTTTTGTAATAAACGATGAGCCGAGAATCAACACCCGCTAATAATGAAAATTAACGCCAAGAACTTCTTGTTTTTATAGACAAAATGCCTAATTTTTGGGTGAAAAGCTATTCAAAAATTAAGGAGAACCCCAAGGCAACTTTAGTTAAGAATCTTTATCATTTACGGAAGTCTCTCCCCAAAAAATGAGACCTCTCCCTTTAGAGGACACAATTTATGACTTCTATTTCTAGACGTTCTTTTCTTGCCATAGCCGCGGCTTCAGGTGCCGCAGCCCTTTCCAACACTGTGTCGGCACAAGAAAAACCCAGTGTTTCAGAAAAATTTAAAGATTATCCTGCTGGAGCTAAAAGCGCTGCCAAATACCCAGCATTGCCGGAGCCGCTTCCTGACCTTAGCCTAACAGAGACTTTCTCTCTCGGAAAATCTCCGCTAAACGAAGGATCATGCATTACGGCATGCCACTGGGGCATCGTCCGTCCTCAGATTCGCGGCGGAAAAATGGTGGCACTTCACCCGTTTGAGTACGACTACGCGCCTTCTCCGAATATTAACGGTCTTTGCAATTTGCCTTATTCTGCCTCAAGAATCCATTATCCGATGGTCAGGGAAAGTTACTTAAAAGATGGTCCCGCCTCTCGAGAAAAACGCGGCACTGACCGCTGGGTAAGAGTTTCTTGGGATCAAGCGTTAGATTTGGTCGCCAATGAGATGAAACGTATTTACGCTGATTTCGGCCCGAGCGCGATGTTCGGTCGTTCTTACGGTTGGATGTCCAGCGGTAAGGTCAATGCGGCCATAAATTTGCAGCAGCGCTTACTCAACCTTTGCGGCGGATTCATCCAAACCACTAACAGCTATTCAACGGCAGCCATTGGCCGTATCTTGCCCTATGTGGTCGGCATGTCGGACCCCACCTCCACGAGCTGGGATAATGTTCTTAAAAACAGTAAACGTGTTGTCCTTTGGGGAGCAGACCCCCTCGTCACAGATGATATTGATTGGGTAACTACTCTGCATAACGCTGCCGGTTACTTTAGAGCCCTCAAAGATTCCGGCATCAAAACCATCTCCATCAACCCTATTGCTACAGACACCGCAGAATATCTCAACAGTGAAGGGATTGCACCGATTCCGGGTACTGACTGTGCATTGATGCTAGGCATGATCCACGAGCTGGAAAAGACCGGGAAATGTGATCACAACTTCATCAATAAGTACACCTCCGGTTGGAAAGAATTCAATGCGTACGTCATGGGTAAAACTGACGGTATTGAGAAAACTCCTGCTTGGGCATCCAAAGTGACAGGTGTCCCTGAATCAAGAATCAAATCTTTAGCACACGAGCTTCAAGAAAACCGCACTATGATCATGATGGGCTGGGGGATTCAGCGCATTCAATACGGCGAACAGCCCCATTGGATGGGTTTTGCCTTAGCATCAGCCTTAGGACAGATCGGATTGCCTGGAGGCGGGATAGGGACAAATTATCAATATTCAAGCGGAGGATCCCCTGCTGCTTACGGTCCTTTTGTCGGAGGCGTGCCTGCTTCGGTCGAACCTGTCCTTCCTTACAACAAGGCCTGGAAAGGCAGCAAGGTAATCCCTGTCGCCCGCTTTGTAGACTGCTTCCTGCATCCAGGAAAAACGATCGACTTCAACGGAACAAAGGTCACTTATCCTGAAGTTAAGATGGTAATGTGGGCCGGCGGCAACCCCTTCGCTCATCAGCCTTCGACAAATCAACTGCTGGAAGCATGGAAGATTCCTGAGACTGTCGTAGTAACAGACACGTGCTGGACTGCTACTGCTCGCCATGCGGACATTGTCTTACCCGCTGCAACCCAGTTCGAACACAACGATATTACCAATATCGGAACTTATTCCAATGACGGTATCGTTGCGATGCAGCAGGCAATCGAGCCTCAATATGAATCTAAGCCCGACTATTGGATCTTCAGTGAATTAGCCAAACGAATGGGGTGCGGAGACCAATTCACAGAGGGAAGAAGCGAAATGGATTGGATTAAGTTCATTTACGAGCAGTCCAGGAAGTTCGGAGCACAGATGGGAGTCAAGCTGCCATCCTTTGAAAACTTCTGGAAGAAAGGCTACTTCCTCTATGACGTGCGTCCGCAGGAAAGAGACTATGTTGCATTCGCTAATTTCCGCAAGGACCCGAAGAGAAATTCTCTTGGTACGGAAAGCGGCTTAATTCAGATTTACAGTCCCAAGATAGCAAGTTACGGTTACAAGAGCTGTTTAGGTCATCCGAGTTATTTAGAGCCGACCGAAGGCCTCAATACACCTAACAAGAAATATCCGCTTGCATATATGGCCTGTAAGAGTCGCTATCGTATGCACAGCCAGCTTGACGGTACTTCCAGCCATGATTTTGCAAATATTTTGAAGCGCGAACCGATCTGGATCAATCCGGAAAACGCAAAATCACTCGGTATTGAAGACGGAGATATCGTTCTGGTTAAAAATGACCGCGGTGCGCTACTAGCCGGTGCTTATGTCACGGACAGAATCAGAAAAGACACGGTTGTTGTTCATCACGGTGCCTGGTATGAGCCCGTCAAGATGACTGACGGCACTTTATTGGACATTCATGGCAACTCCAATACATTGACTATGGATATTCCTACATCTGATTTAGCTTGCGGCAATGTTGCCTCTTCAGGTCTTGTCAGCGTAACTAAATACACAGGAAAACTGTCGGAAATCAAAGTCTGGGATCAGCCTGAAACTGTCAATCAATAACCTCATTTACTAATCAGACGCCCGGCAACTTGCCGGGCGCATTTTTTAGTCGTCCATGTTTTTTGCAAAATTAGATATAACGGCAAACATGATCAACAGCGATATCAGAAAAGCCTAAAGCCTCTGCTTTTGTTACCTTGCCGCCGGCGACTTCCAACACTTCTTTCAGGATTCTCTCCCCGGCCTGGTTAATCGTTTCTTCTCCCTCCAAAATACCGGAAACATCAATATCCATATTGTCTTTCATTCTTTCCGCAGTCAATGGATTTCCAGTAACTTTAATTACTGGAGCTAGCGCATGGCCGGTCGGAGTGCCTCGGCCGGTTGTGAAGACCACAATCGTCGCGCCCCCGGCGACCATACTCGTGACAGAAGAAATGTCATACCCTGGCGTATCCATAATGAGAGCACCTTTCTTAGTTGGCCTCGCTGCTTCTTGGAGAACCTCGGAAACCGGACGAGTTCCTCCCTTATGGATACAACCGAGACTTTTTTCTTCGATTGTCGACAAACCGCCAACTTTGTTACCGGGCGTAGGCTGGCCGGATCGGCAATCTTGCCCAGCTAGGGCGAGATGTTTTTCATACTCTTCACAGATACGAATAATCTGATCATGAATCTCGGGTGTTTCCCCGCGTTTGGCGAGAACATGCTCAGCGCCTATGAACTCAACGGTTTCGCTCATCATCGTTGTGCCGCCAAGATCATAGATTTTGTCGGCCATACTCCCGACTGCCGGATTGGACGCAATCCCACTGGTTGCATCCGATCCGCCGCATTCGATCGCAACAAAAAGATCTGAAGCATCACACTCTACTTTTTGCAGCTTGCTTGCCTCTTCAACCATTTTCCGAGCCGCCTCAACGGCAAGAGCTGCTGTTTTGATGGTTCCGCCTTCTTCTTGAATTCCGAAAGAAACGACCGGTTTATCGGACAACATGCGGATTTTTTCTGCGAGCTCTCGATGCCCGACAGTTTCACATCCAAGTCCAATAACGACAACTCCGAAAACATTAGCGTTTAGCGCAAATCCTGTCAGCACTCGCTGAGTCATTTCTGTATTTGCTGTGACATCAGAGCAGCCGACATTGATAATGACGTTTTTAGTCCCTAGAACTTGAGAAGCAACCACACGGCAAGTTTCTGACGCGCACGCGCAGGAAGGAAGAATGAGAACGTGATTACGTACACCGACAGAGCCGTCTTTTCGTTTGAAGCCTAAAAATTTCATTTGTATTTTCCTTTTAATACGTACTCTTCAGCGTAGGAACGCGGCTGGCTCGCGATATTGAGATGATTCACCAAAGTTCCTTTAGGAATGAACGCAATCGCTTTGCCGATAACTTCGCCATATTTAAAAATTTCTTCTCCTTCTTGGATATCGATTAACGCGATCTTGTTGCAAAAAGGAATGGAACTTACTGCATTGATGAAGCTTCTGGAACCATCGGAATCAATGACTTCGACTTCTTCTCCAGCTCTGACTTCTGAGGTACAGACAGCGGTGTTGTCTTTTGAATGAATGTGGAGTGCCTTGGACATTTGAGCCTTAATTTTTAGTAGAAATAATGAGGTTGATTGCTCAGTCATTTTAAAACTGACTAAAAAATCTGAGATCTCCGTGTTTTTATCTAGTCCTAAAAAGAATCTCTGGAACCCCGGTAGTTGTCAAGCACTTTAGGATAAAGTTTTTCTTTAGTCTTGCGAAGCAAGACCTGTTTCCATATTTTTTTGGTTGTCTAGGTATCTTGTTCGAGGTTAAATGCGTCTGCTGTTGCATACAGAAGAGGCCAATCTACCAATCTCTCCAGGCTGTTTCAAGAACCTCAATTGATTCTATTTGCCTACCATGAACTTCAAGATCAGTCCGCTCGTGCCCCCTAAAATTGGATAGCTGTGACGCTAATTGAATTTATCGGGCTGTGGAGCGGGCCTTTCGGCTTTCTCATGCTTTGTTGTAGACGATTGTGCTCGAACTGTAAGTTAAATCTTTAGCTCCCTTTGGGCAATGAGCATTTCGCGACCCCTGCTATTTTTGAGTTATATGGTTTGTTGCTGATAAGAACAGCTCTAACAATCCGTAAAAGCTTTGCGGCAACGGCGCATACGAGTTTTCCCCATGGCATTTTTTCTTTTTGCTTCTTCAAAATCCACTTCGTTAACTGTTTGGATTTCAATTTTCCTTTAGTGGCCATGTTAACCAAGCTCCCGGCCGCTTGCACCATTAAAGACCTCATAGTCCTGTCTCCACGATGGGTAATTTTTCCTTTTCTCTCATTGTGCCCAGTAGCAATGCTTCTCGGCACCAATCCATAATAGGCAGGAAAATCTTTGGGACTTTTAAATCTCTTTATGTCTCCAACCGTTGCACGAAGTCTGCAACTGCAGATTGATCCCAGCCCCGGAATCGTTTGAATTAACTGGCAAACTTTATCGCTCTTAGCTAACTCCTCAAGGGTTTTGGTGATTTTGTTCAAGGCCTTTTGAGCTGTTTGTGCGTGTGTAACCATGTCAACGAGACTTTCCTTCAGTTCCTCCGGGAAAGCTGCGTGATTTTCAATCAGATCTTTCAATCGAGCTTTCCCGCTGATTCCTTTCGAGATATTCAATCCCCAGGCTTGGCAAATCCCTTTTAAAGACACAATGGTCTGCCTATATTGCTTGATATATTGTTCCCGCAATGTTGTTAAGCTCGCGTACTTTTGTTGCTCTACATCTTTGGCTTTGATTGTCCTCAGCTGTGTATCTTGGGCTAGAAAAGCCAGGGCTTGAGCATCATTTAAATCAGTTTTTTGGCCTGAAAAATGATTTTCAACGTAGTTCTGTACATTCTTGCCGCCGATAACCAGACAACGATGTCCCCAAGCCTCTAACTTTTGAACTAAATAATTCATTTCAGTGCATGGCTCCATGGCGAACGTCGTAGAACTAAGCGCCTGGGCACTTTTCTCGAGCTCAGAATAGTCAAGCCGGTCGATGCAGACCACTTCACCATCTGTTGTTAACAGAGCAGCACTGACGCAATTCTTAGCTAAATCTATACCGATGGCTTCGTATTCGAGATCTGTATCGATCGTTTTTGCGAGTATCCTTCTAACTGACATGGAATCACCTTTAATGAGAATTTTGTCACTTTCATTTTGCTCCCTCTATCTCGCTGGGAGCAAAGGGGTTCCATGTCATTAAATTAGGGGGATTTAAAAATTCAACCATCAAAACTCACTTTTTTCTTTATTGAAGCAAAAGTAAATGCTTTTACAGGGCTATTTCACCGTCAAATGAAATTTTGACTAACAATTTGTCTTAATTATCTATTTTTGTTCAAAAAATAAATACCCAAATTCGTTAGCACGCAAGGGACTTAACCCTAATTGTCTCTTTTGTATGAAAGCGTAGACTGAAATCACCTACTTCCGAGGAGAATAGGATGACACTCAACAGAAGATCATTTCTTGTTGGGGGTGCAGCCTCTGCTGCCGCCTCCATTTCCACATTCGCTCATGCAGCAAATCCCTGCTCGACGCCCACCACTTGGGATAAAACCTATGACGTCATTGTCATCGGCTCCGGCGGTGCCGGTCTTTCTGCCGGCATCGTCGCCAAGGAAAAAGGCGCAAATGCTGTCGTTCTGGAAAAACTTTCCATTCCAGGCGGCAATACTATGGTTAGCGGAGGCGGCTTGAATGCGGCCGTAGAAGCAGATTACAAGAAAGCAGGCATTGAGGACTCTCCTCAGCTCCATACCAAACAAACGATGGCTGCGGGCGATTTCCGCGCCGACCCTGCTCTTGTCGCCACATTGTGCGAAAACGTTCCTCAAAGCGTCGAATGGCTTAAGAAAGTCGGCGTGCAGTTCAAACCCGGCATCTACCAAATCTATGGCGGCCTGTGGCCTCGTTGCCGCAATCCTGTCGGTCAGAGCGGCGGAGACTACATCAAAGCCTGCATGAACTACGCCAGCAAGATCGGTCTTCCGGTTCTGACTAACCACAAAGTCATCGGGATCATTCGTGAGAAACCGGACTCCGGCCGTGTCTTAGGCGTTGAAGTTGAACTCAAAGACGCCAAGAAAGAGTTTTGGAAAGCCAACAAGGCCGTCGTTGCCGCAGCAGGCGGTTTCGCTGCAAACCCGACAATGTGCTCTTACTTTGACCCGCGTCTGACAAAACTCAACACAACGAACCAGCCAGGCTCTACCGGTGAAGTACTCAAATATATCCAAGGTATCGGAGGTTTAGCCGTTGGTTTGGATTACATCCAGTGCATTCCGTGGACTGCTCCCGGCTACAAACACACCGCTGATATTTTCCAAGCTATCGAATACACCATCTTCCTCAACAAGGAAGGAAAGAGATATGTTGCCGAAGATGCTCGCCGTGACGTAATTCGTGACGCCACTTTGGCTCAAACCGATCAAACGGTCTTCCCGGTATGCGATACAGACGGCTTCGATAAGAACAACGAGTATTACAACGAGATGAACCATCGTGCTCTGGAAAACGGCACCTTGTTCAAAGCAGACACGATTGAAGAACTCGCCAAACTCATCAAAGTACCGCCGGAAGTTATGGTCGCGACCATCAATGAATACAACGCAATGGTTGATTCCAAGAAAGATCCTCTCGGCCGTACCCCGATTATGCTGAGTCACAAGATCGTAAAAGCCCCGTTCTATGCGGGTCCGATCGGTATGTGCCGTCATCACACAATGGGCGGGGCCAAGATCAATACGAAAGCTCAAGTACTGGACCGCGACGGAAATGTGATTCCGGGTCTGTATGCTGCCGGTGAAGTCACAGGCGGTATCCACGGAAGCAACCGTATTGGCGGAAATGCTATTGCAGATATCTTCACATTCGGAAGAATCGCCGGTGAAGGCGCCGCTTCTGAGCAATAAGTAGGCTTATGAGTTATAGGCCGCCGGTTTCATCAGGCGGCCTTTTCACTTATATTCTCGGTAATCACTTCTCATAAGAAAGCCGTCCTGACAGCTTCCTGCTCACAATTGGTTAGATTACTCAGATTGTTGTCCGCAGAGCCTGATAATTCTCCTGCTAAATACTCGGCTGGGAGTGAGAGTCATGCCAAACAATAGATTAGATTTCGGAAGTATCGATCAGGTAGAAGTTTTCAAGGAAAACGGAGATGTCATCGGAACCGTTAAAGTCTCCGGTGTCCGTTCAATTGAAGCTGCTATCGAAAAAGCCCTTCAGCAGCTGCCGGAAGCGAAAGATCCAGAAGCCTATGTATTCAAGGTGTCAAACCTGTCTGACGGAACCGAGCGCCGATATCGTTTAAACGCACACGGTCACGTTAAATTAATTATCTAATCTTCAAACAAAAACCGGGCCTCGCTAAAGAACCGGATCCTGAATCAATGGTCCCGACGCCTTGGCATCGAGACCTTTGTTGATTAGTAGGACATGATCTGTCCGTCGGTACGCTTCTCGGTTGCGCCGCAAAGCACGCCGTTTTCATCTCTAAGAATGACCTGACCACGACCCATATGATAAGGATCAGGTTGGACGACGATTTGGTGTCCCATTCGCTGAAGCTGGCGAATGATGTAGTTGGGAGTTTCTTGCTCCACTTCGACTTTCTTACCACCGACCCACTGCCAGCGTGGCGCATCAAGCGCTTGCTGAGGATTCAGGTGCCAATCAATCATATTCATAACCACCTGAACATGAGCCTGGGGCTGCATCCATCCGCCCATAATTCCGAACGGTCCTAATGGTTTTCCGTCTTGAGTCAGGAATCCCGGAATAATGGTGTGGTATGGACGTTTGCCTCCCGTCAACGCATTAGCATGGTTTTCGTCAAATTTAAAATTCTCTGCACGGTCGTTCAAAGAAATGCCGGTGCCCGGAACAACGATGCCGGAGCCGAATCCGCGGAAATTGGACTGGATAAAGCTCACCATGTTGCCGTCTGCGTCTGCACAGCAGAAGTAAACGGTAGACGGGCATCCTGGATCGCCCGGTTCCGGCATGATGGCTTTATCGTTAATCAATGCGCGGCGTTTGGCAGCATAGTCTTCGCTTAAAAGCTGATCAACAGAAACTCTCATGAAAGAAGGTTCCGCGACGTATTCAGCTGTATCTACCATCGCGAGTTTCATTGCTTCGATCTGCTTGTGCATTGTGTCGGCACAATCTCTTTCAGCAAGATTCATATCTTTAAGAATCTGCAAGGCCATCAGAACGGTAATACCGTGCCCGTTAGGCGGCAGCTCCCATACATCCACCCCGTGATAGTTCACGCTGATCGGATCAACCCACTCAGGTTTGAAAGCAGCCAGGTCTTCCTTGGTTAAGAAGCCGTTGTGCTTCTTAAAGAAAGCATCAATCTTTTCGGCAATGGCTCCGCGGTAGAAAGCTTCGCCCTTGGTAGCAGCGATTTCTTTCAATGTCTTAGCCATATCCGGACAGCGGAACATCTCGCCGGGTTTGAGCCAAGTGTTGTTGGGTGCAAATGTATCAAACCAGCCCTGGAATTCAGGACGATCACGATATTTGGAATAGTTCTCGAAAGCTTCCTGCCAGAGACGAGAAATATTCGGAGTCACCGGATAGCCTTTCTCTGCGTAGCGAATGGCAGGTGCCATCACTTCTTCCAAAGGAAGTTTGCCGAAGCGTTCATGAAGCGTCATCCAGCCTGCAACCGCACCCGGAACATCAATCGGTTCAACGCCGTAAGAAGGAATTTTTTCAAATCCTCTGTCCTTTAGTGCAGCAACGGAAAGAGACTTAGGAGCGGGACCCGAAGCGTTCAGGCCGTACATTTTTCCTTCATACCAAAGGATTACGAAGCAGTCGGCACCCAAACCGTTGCCGGTTGGCTCCACAACCGGCATAGCGCTGGCCATTGCGACAGCTGCGTCCACTGCATTGCCGCCTTTCAGAAGAGTCTGAAGACCAGCGGATGCAGCGTGCGGATTCCCAGCGTTGCACATGCCGTTGCGAGCATAGACCACGTTGCGTTTGGACGGATAGGGATAATTTTGAGGATCAAATTTAATCATGTTTTCTTTCCTAACCTTGAAATCGGGATCAGATGAACTTCACAAAGATGCCGGCAACGATCACGGAGAAGGTTGTCACGGTCACGAAGCCTGCAACGAGGTATTTCGCCATCAAGCGTTCATGAATAATCTTCTTTTCTTCCTCAGTTTCGGCAACGGCGTTAATAATTTCATTAACGACCAAGTAGGTAGCCGGGAAACCAATTAACTGGCAGGCAGCAACGCCGACGGCAACGTTCTTGGAACCGATGATCTTCCACAAGGGAAGGTACTTGAAGAACACGATGATGCAGAAGATCGAAATCGCGAAAATCACACAGATTGAGTAAGACAGGGTCAAGAGATTTTCCGGTTTAATCGTGGCAAGCGACGGGATAATGGCACAGAAAACAGCGCAGTTCAGTAAACCGCCGGCATTGGCGTGCTTCAGAATATTGCGAGGCAGATAACCGGTACTGCCGACAGCAGCGCCCAAGATCAAGGCCCAAATTGTTGCAGAAAGGCCTGTCCATTTGCCGATTACAAAGGCGATCCAAGAGAAAAGCGCTGTAATCGCTAAACAAGTGAACTGGCCGTAGTACTTCTTGTGACCTTCAAAGAAAGTGGGACCGGCAGCCGATTCTTTCTTAGGTGCATAAGTATCTTGTGGTACGACACCGGTTTTGCGGTATTCATCGATTAAGAAACGAGCTTCTTTGAGTCCGAAGTAACTGGCTAACGGAGTACCGATGAATTTCTGCACTGCGAAAACGATCGTACCCAATGCTGCCGCCAGAGCAAAACCATGTTCCATCGCTCCGCTTGTCATGATCTGAGTTGCAACGATACCGCCGGTCACGATAGGCACGCTGACCATAGTGTTTTCGTAACCGATAAACGGCATCATCAAAAATGCGCCGAGCATAATGACGCCCATTGCCAAAAGGGCCGTCACAACCGTGCGCCATTCGGCAATCAGCTCACGCATGTTAATGGTAGTTCCCATGGAGAACACGAGCAGAATCACAGACCATTTAGCGATCTGATCCAAGCCGGCTTTCTTAATGATGTCGGGAGGAATCCACCCGGCCATGAAAGCGATTAAAAAGAGCATTAAGCTCACGAACACTGCAGAAACCTTGGCTTTTGTGGCAACGCCAAGGAAGTCGCCTATTCCGAAGAATAAAAGGCAGATGAAAAGATACCAATACATCGAAGTAAACATCATTCCGGCGCTCTAAAGGCACCCTCCTTTATTTGAGATTTAAGGTTTGTTTCATCAATTAGCCTCACAGGCAAAACCTATGAAGGAGGAAAAACTTCTCGAATGTTCCAACTACACCCTCTACAAAAGACTCGTCCCCATCAGGCTCAAGGCAATAAAGTTTTTCTTCTTCTTTGATTTTATCTTTCACAAGTTGAAGAATTTCTTTTTTGAAACAACAAGCGAATGAGTATTTTCGATTAGTTTTTTCTTCCAAATTGATCTGATTTCACGGCGTTTTTTCCCTTTTCACTTTTTCTCTCCAGAAACATCAAACCAAAAGTGATAGGCAATCAACACACAACTTCTGCACAGAAACATTGAAGTTAGACATTTTCATCAGCTCTTTTAATTCAACAATTAGTCGTGCTCTTGACTATCGGCCTCGACCTTCCGAGAATGACGCTTTATTTAATAAAGCTATCTCAGCTGAAAATGAAAAACACAATAGATCCAGAAAGCATTCGTCAGGAGCTTCAACAATACGAATCTCGTTTGATCTCCTTCCGCAAAACCGTCCACGAAAATCCCGAAGTCGGTTTCAACACACGAGGCACGCTTGCCCGCATCAAATCCATTCTTGAACAATTCGGAATTTCGGGATTAGATACAGAAACCTCTCCTGGAAGCGGATTCCTTTTGATCGAAGGCAATAGGCCCGGAGCAACGGTGGCTCTTAGAGCCGATATCGATGCCCTCCCGATCGAAGAAAAATCCGGATGCGAATGGGCTTCCAAAAACGGAAATGCCCACTCATGCGGACACGACGGCCACCAGACTTGGCTGATCGCTGCCATTATCTATCTGGTCAAACATCGTGATTTCCCCGGAAGAATTCTTTGCATCTTCCAAGCAGACGAAGAAAATGTTGCCGGCGCTCAAAGCGTCATTGACTCCGGCGTTTTCCAAAAATACGGCGTTAAAGAGATCTACGGCGCGCACAACGAACCTTCCTTAGATGTCGGAACGATCGCTTTCAAAGCCGGTCCGACCATGGCTGCCTGCGATCTGTTTTCCATTCGCGTCGTCGGTGTAGGGACACACGGTGCACGTCCGAATTTCGGCAAAGACCCGCTGCCGGTTGCCACAGAAATTTATAACGCTCTGCAGAGCTTAGTTTCGCGCACATTGGATCCGCTTAAATCCGCTGTTGTTTCTGTTTGCAGTTTTAATACCGAAGGATCACGCGCTTACAACATCATTTCCGACTCTGTAAAAATGATCGGCACGGTTCGAACCTTTGACGAATCCATTCGAGACACAATTGAGGAAGAGCTGACACGGCGCTCTCAAGGCATCGCCGCGGCCTACGGCATCAAAGCAGAAACTGTCTATGAACGCCGCGTTTCTGCCGTCAATAATGATCCCGAACTCACAAAAGATGCAAAGGAAGCGGCAGATCGTTGTTTCGGTGCTCAAAATGTCATTGAACTTGCCGAGCCTTACATGATCAGTGAGGACTTCAGTTCCTATCAAAAGGTTTTGCCGGGCTGTTTCTTCTTTATCGGAGTGAAAGACTCGGAACACAAAGAAGCTCTTCACAGCCCGTATTTTGACTTCAATGACAAAGCATTGATTCCGGCAGGAGCTTTCTTCAGCTACTTGGCGCTCGAGAGACTGAATAAACTGCAAGAAGCCAAATAATTCTTATGTATGAGAGCTTGGAGGGAGAAATACCGACTCCAAGCTTGGCTCTTATCCCCTATTTATGGGTCATGATTTCGAGAACCTGACGGTCCGTCTCGACCATCGCTTCCTTACCGATTAAGGTGAGATTGTGAATCGTCTGATCCACATCTTCGCTGACGATTCCCTCAATGCTAGATACGCAGCGACCGTTCATCGCCAGCATCGCAGACATCAGAGCAGTAGAAACACCTGAAGAGATTTTCATGGAACAGGCGGGCTTGGCTCCGTCACAAAGCATCCCTGACAAGTTAGCTACCATATTTTTGACGGCGGCACACGCGTCTTCATATCCGCCGCCCATTAGCCAAGTGATAGCAGTAGATGCTCCGGTCGAAGCTACAACACAGCCGCAAAGGGCCGATAAGCGCCCAAGACTTTGCTTGATGTAGACACTGGTCAAATGACTAAGTGTCAAGGCCCGAATCATCTGCTCTTCGCTCGCGTTCATATCTTTAGCGAAAACAACTACCGGCAAAGTCGCGGTAATTCCTTGGTTGCCGCTGCCGGAATTAGACATCACAGGAACGGTTGCTCCGCCCATGCGAGCATCACATGCGGCCGAAGTAAATTCAACCATATGGGCCAGGGTTGAATCGCCCATGTACTTCATTCCGTTGTTCCGGATCATTGCTCCAAGGGAATGACCGTAGTCACCTTTTAATGCGAACTCCGCGGCCTCTTCGTTAAGTCTCTGAGCTTCTTTCATAAATCGGATTTCTTCTAACGGAGCCGTCGTCGCAAAATCAAAAACCATTCTGAAATTCAGTTGTACATCATCTGCGTCTTGAGCATCACCGTTCCCGGAACCTTCTTCTTCCGCAAAAATCACCTCATCGTCTTTTTCCAAGAGGACAAAGAGCGTGTGCTCTCGCGAAATAACCGCCCTAGCCGAATGACCTTGCGCTCGGACCTCAACGTCAACATGAAGGTTAGAAGGAGAGTCCGGCAAGTGTTTGATATTGATTGGAACCGACTCGATAAAAGCTTTTCCTCTTTCGACAGCTTCTGGGGAGACTTCTTTGAGGACCTCGAGACCGTATTCGGATTTTCCAATGAGACTTCCAAGGGCGATTGCGATCGGAAGCCCGATCATCCCGGTTCCCGGTATGCCGACTCCCATTGCGTTCTTAATGATGTTCCCGCTAAGGCCAAGGTTGATTTCTTCAGGCTGCATACCTAAGAGCTCGGTTGCTTTGGCAACTGCCAGTGATACTGCAATCGGTTCAGTGCATCCCAGCGCCGGCACAACCTCCCGATGAATTAAGGAAATAATCTTCTCTCTGGTTGCCTTGTCGATCATGTTGGGCCTTTTGGTCGGGTGAATAATTATGATCGACACTCTAGCGGTTTTTAGCCAAAAACAAAATACCCACTAGGCAGAAATCCTGACCTGTGTGGTTAATAAGCTGAGCGTTAGATATTTTTTCCTAGGCTTCTTTGAAAAGGCAGTCGGTGCCCGGATTCTGATCCGTAGATTTGAGGCTATTTTTCGACTCCTTGGTGTTTAGCAAGCTTTTTTGAATTAGGAAAACGTCGTTCACATTTTAGGGGATGTTGCAAAAGTCCTGAGAAGGACGGTTAGCGCATCCCCTTTCTTCTATACCCTCTTTTGGCTATTTCATTTGGTTGTAAATTCTTTCGCTTTTTAAGCCTATTTGCGATTCTTTTTGCAGAAAGTTTCTTAAATGTTTCTGCCTCTAAACCTTCCGGAACTTTCCAGTAGGTCGGCAGCTTGCCACTTTTTTTGAATTTAAGAAATTTCCTAATGTTTAGGCCGAGGCAGGTTAATGCAAATTCAAGCCTAACTTTTGCGAGCTTGCGTCTGCGGAACCTCGTATAAGCCATATTTTGCTTCAAGACGCCGAAGGTTCCCTCTACTTGGCAGCTCCGGTTCACTCTCATTTCAATTCCTTCAGGCCTTAACAACCGATCTCTAGCTCCTTGTTTTAAGGTCACGTATTCAGGCATGACTTCGAAGATCCTCTCGTTGCCTTCTTTTTCCTTCATAAACCTCCTGCAGTAGGCCATGAACTGGCAATTCGTACAGTTCTCAACTTTATAGAAAGCAGATTGTTGAGTTTTGGGGTGACGGTTTGGGATTTCAACTCTGTTACCCGTCCTTCCTCCTAAGCAGGATACGGTTCCGTCCTCTAAATACTCATAGACGGCCGGATACCTTCCGGTACGTTCTCCATTCCAGGAAGGGTATTTAATAAAAGCCTCTATTCCCTTTGTGTTGCAATATTTGTAATTTGCAAAGCTGCCATACCCCGCATCTGCGCATATTCTCTTTGGATAACAACCGTACATGGACTTAAACCCCTCTAATGTCGGGATCAGGGTTCGGGTGTCAGAACGGTCTTGAGATAGATAATAAAAAACTATGATGCCTCTGCAAACCACTATCTGAGTGTTATAGGCCGCATGCATCTGACTGCCGAGCCCACTGTAGTAGTCCTCTTTCAAACACATTGCGGTAGCATCGTGAATAAGAGTTTCTGTCGGGGCCGCAAATTGCTTCTTTTTCTTCATATTCCACCGACTTGATCAAATATTCATAGAGCTGAGAACGCATTTTCTTTAATGCTGTTTCTCCTCCCTCGATTAGCTCGGGATCAATTTTCTGGCTCTCGGTCAATTTTTCCGTGAGCAATTTCGAGGAGATTATTCCATCCTTAGGAACATCGTCGCTCAAATGCATCAGTCGTAATAAATTCAAAGCCTTTTCACTGAGCCTAAGATGGAATGTGGTCGGCTTCCAAACGAACTTATATTTGTTGGAATTGGCTTCAAACTTACTACCGTCTAAGAAAACAGTATCGAGACTGATAGCAAACTCTTCCACGATTGCCTGGACAATGCTGATAAAAATCGGGGTTATGCAGTTCTCCAATAAAGAAATAAATCTAGATATTGTTGAACTACTGGGACGATCCTCCCCAATTAAGTAAACAACTCGCAAGTCGTAATAGCATGCGGCTTCGATTTCTCGTAAGGAAGATTTACCCAATGCAAAGCAATATACGATTGCGGAAAATAGACGGAATTTGTTGATTTGCGGTCGTCCTAACTCGGAGTCCAGTCGGACTTCATTTAGGTATTTCCACGCACCTGACTTCTCCAAAAGTAACAAGAAGGCGTCTAGTTTTTCCTGTTCCTTCGCCTCGAGTGGGAAGGTATAGAGAAGGAGAGGCTCAGAAATTGTAAAATGAGTCATGGTATGTGATTCTTGGCGGAACACATCACCATAGCACAGCAGGGGGTTCGATTCCCTCTGCTTGCTTTTAAATCAACGAGTTATCGTTTTTTCTAATTTAAAATCCTTAGATACAAAAAGAGCTGTTGAAAGTCTGCTTTCGACAGACTTTTGCAACAGCCCCTTTTATTGAACATTCATATTAAATATTATTTGATACGGACATTGAATAAAATTTCACCAATACTTATACTTTTGATAAGTATGAGGGAGCTCCTGTTATGAATTACCTACCACGCACGATCTAGCCCGTTATTGAAGAAGCCTCCAAATTCTTTAAGATCGTTATGGTTTCAGGAATGCGGCAGGTTGGCAAAAGTACATTATTGAAACAGTTGTCGTCCGATAAGCGAACCATCAAAGTTTTGACGATATTAACAATCTGGAATCGGCTAAAAACGCGCCGCTCCAATTCCTGCAGCTTAATCCTCCCCCTTGTTTCTTTAACCAAGTTCAGCGTGTACCGGAAATTTTTAAAGCTCTAAAAATTTCAGTTGATTCAAGATCTGAAAAAGGCCTGTATTGGTTGAGCGGTTCGCAAAAACTATCTTTAATGTCGCAGGTATCGGATGCTTTGCCGGGCAGACTAATGAATTTCGAATTGTGGCCTTTTTTCATTTATGAAATTGCAGGGAAAGGTCTGGAACAAAAGCCTTACCTTCCTAGTTTTTCTCTTTCATCAAATCTCCCCATTCTTGATCCTGCTGATACTTGGAATGCTGTTTTCCAAGGATTTTGGCCGGAGTTAAAGAAAGCGACCGAAACAGAGAGAAGTTGGTTTTTTAGATCATTAGTAGACTTGTACCTTTCAAGGGACGTCCGAAGCTTATCCGGCATAGAGAAGTTTGATGAATTCGAAAAATTTCTAATCACTATTGCCAGACGAGTTAGCCAAGAACTCAGGCTTCAAGAGATAGCCAAGGAAGTTGGAGTATCACAGCCCACGGTTAAAAGGTGGCTATCAATTGCTGAAGCGTCCGGCATTATTCATTTACTGCGTCCGTATGCTCATAATGTTGGAAAACAATTAGTGAAAAGTCCCAAACTCTACTTCACTGATACTGGATTGGTTTGCCATCTTCTTAATCTTCAAAATGGGAAAGAGTTAAGTAACTCTTACTTGGCCGGAAATATTTTTGAGAACTTCATCGTTAACGAAATTAAAAAAAGCTGGGCTCACAACGGGAAAGAAGCTAATTTTTATTTTTACCGTGACAACACCGGAATGGAAATTGACTTAATCATTCATGCCCATGGGAAGTACAGCTGCGTGGAGATTAAGTCTAAAACTTCACCCGACACTCATGATGCAAAATGGCTCAATAAAGCTGAGGATCTTCTTCCGGATCTTGCTGAAAACACATCTATTGTTTGTATGACTGAGAAAGCCTTCCCTATTTCGCCAAGTATTGTTGCTCATAGTATTTGGCAAATCTGACCGTTATTTTCTAGTTGACAAAGCTACATATTGGATAATACTCAACATGCATATGTAATATTATTCAACATCGATATGAAATATTATTGAATATCTATGTCGAAAACTGAATCTGACTTAATGCGATTGATTCAGGTCTTCAACAAAAACGTAAGAATTCTTAGACGAAAAATCGGCGAATCCATTCAAAAACAGATGCGCCGATCCACCGTTTCTTCAATTGCGGTTAGACGTTTTCAGTCGTAGTTTTCTCCACCGTTTCCTGCGCCAAAGATTCTTTTTTCTTTCCTCGGAATTTTCTTCCGAGTGCTGTGGCCTGAGTCTTCACCCAAACTACCGCTGGGACGAGGGGACTGGCTTTCAAGTGGGTCTCCTGAAACTCGACCGGAGAACGCTCCTCAATCTTTCTACAAATATCCTCAATCGCAGAGAGATAGGCTTTGTAGTTATCAAGGTAGAAAGCCAAAGCCTTCGAGAAATTAGAACCAAGCATTCCGCTTAAGAACAACCTTGAAACTTCCTTGTACTCAGTGAGAGATTTCTGGAAGCGAACAAAAACTAAACGCTCTTCCGCAGACATTCTCTTGAGTTCCGTCAGGAAGGCATGTTGTGCACAAGGCTGGTAGTACCAGATATACATCAAATCGAGAGAAATCACGATGCATTCGATTTCCATCGATTTAGAGCGCTCGGAAATCACACGAATGAAATCTGCTGGACGAGACATTAAGGAGAGGATATCGTTCTTCGGAAAAGCCAGTTCCATACGCTCGAAGCAGCTGAAGAGCGCCTTGGCCGACATACGAAAGTCAGATGTGCGGAGGCGGTAGTTATTGCGGCGATCAGCCACACTCTCAATCACTCCAGCCACTGTATCGGAAGCGAACTTAGACACGATCGCTGCCGCCGGCACCAAAATCGCGGCCGCAGGCATTCCGGTAATGATCGGCAGAATCATCGCGAGGATCACGTTGTAGACCATGGCTACCGGAATTGCCAAAATGCTTCGAAATAAGTTTCCGACAACAGCGGTCTTCGGAAATCCACGGAAGATGTTATGAGAAGAGATGTAAAGACCATTTGCCAAAGCAATGATCGAGAACACCAGTAGAGGCGCCTTATCCACTGTGATCCCGAGAATATGCCCCAAAAGGACATTACGAGTAAAGCCTTCGAGCAGCACAACCGACATGCCGGTGTACATCAATGAGTCACTGACGCGAGACCAATTAATCAAGGATTTCCAGTCGATGCGCGCGCCCTTCTGGAAGCCGCCCCCAGCAATAACCGCCTGAATAATATTGCGGATGCCGGTAATGCTGAACCAAATCAGAGCTCCGAACCAAGCGAGCACCCACCAATTCTGAGTGAGCATGAAAGTGAGGAACGCCGGCAGGAAACCGATCGTGACCTTGATAATGTTCAGGATCGTCGTATTGGTATAAGAGAAACCGGTCTTTTCTTTTTTCTGTTTACTCTCGTCAGCCACAAGCCCGTTAGTATTGCCTCGTGTAATGCCGCCGAGAGAAACCACGTTGCAGTTATTCGTTGTGACTTCTGCGTTGGCGTAGGTCGCGACCCATTCTCTTGAGTGTTTCATTCCGAACTTTGTGAAGCCCAAGTTCTTGCGAACCCATTTCACAAATGGAGAAACTTCCTCAGGCTCCGAATAAACATCGATACATTGAACCGGAACATGCAGAGGAATTTGGAAAGACTCATCGCTTTCCTTCTCGATCATCTTTTGCGCGCTGCGCGGAAGCGTATCGGGCACGGCAAAGCCCATACCGAATCGTGTACCTAAGATGGTCGTGGAGTCCGATCCAAACCGGCTGCCGAGCGGCTGGTTGGCATAGAAACTCAAGATGCACGGGATGTTCTCGAGGAACTCATTAAAGAGAGCGCTGCGTTCGGGATTTTGTGCAATCTCCAGACGCTGGTGCATTTCTTGGATAATTCTTTTGAGCTCAATCGCATTGTGTCGGTTGATCGCCTGCTGCAGCTGATTGATCTCGTTCAAGTGTTTTACACGTCCGAGCTCACGCTCTTTCATGTTTAGGATTTCCAGATGCGAAATCCGACCTTGTCCGAGCCAAAGGAGTTCTAAAACATCCGCATCTGACAGCTTGCCCGTTAAAAGCGTAATGCGTGACGACGGACGAATGTGCATCAGACGAGACAGGAGTCCCTGAACGTCAACCTTAAGAAGATCCGGACGGTTATCATCCGCCGATTCAGACAGCGAGGGAATTTCAGGATTTCGAGACGGACGGAGCCAACGCTGGTAAAGCACAACAGAAGTCAATTCATCCAGTTTATTCAGGCGTTCCTGAAGAACGCCTTGATCCTCAGGAGATGCGCTCAGGAGCTCCTGCTTAACTTTATCAGCTTCTGTCTCAACACGCGGAAGCAGTTTGGAGTGCACAAATTCAGAAAGACGAATCAGCGTGGTTTGTCCCATGCCAACGTACTCTTCAAATTCTTTTGCCGACAGAAAGGGAACCTCAATGCCCCATTCCTTCGCGATTTCTGCTGCGTGCTTGGCATTAAAGACTTCCAAGGTCTGAAGGACTTCTTCTTTGGCCCAGTCTTCGACTGAGCGGCCTTCCTGCATCAAGGCTCCGGTTTCAGGTTCTTTTAAAAAGTCCAAAACCGACTTTGTGTCCGTAAATCCCTTCGGCGTCCAAAGGAATTCAACATAACGATCGTGGAAACAAGCTTTAAATTTAATACCCAGCCGAACCGAAATGCCCATGATATGAGCAGCTTCATAAAGTTCGTAGACTACTTTCGGATCAACAAAGTTGTAATAGACAACCGTCAGACGGCGAATTCCTTTCACACGAGCGTCCATCACCAAATAGGTCGGATTTTTTCGGCCCATGGTATTGGCGTCGTGCACATGGTCGTCCATCGTTTTCTGATTCCACTCTTCCGGCATCTCCAACAGAAAGAATTTAGAAAGGAATGCTCGAACGATACGAGGGTTACCCGCCGCCACTTTTTGGAAATCGTGAATCAGACGGAGTTGTTCTTCTTCATTGCCGCGTGCGCGGACAATCTCCTTCATGAGCTGAATAAGCACGCGCGAAGTGTTAAAGCGGAACGGTGTCTGTGCGCTGTAAAGCACTTCATCATGAAGCGTTTTCAGAGCCGAAAGTCTTTCTTCTACGCCTGTCCCGTCATTTAAACGCTGCAAAAGGTTAACCTCAGCCATCGCCATCCGTTCTTCATGGGTGCTAACCATGTTTTGAATGCCGTGCGGGTGCAGAGCGGTTCTAAAAGTCTCCTGCTCAGCAGAAGACACATTGCCGGAATCGATGACCTCATTAATTTTTCTGAGCAGATCTCGATCCTTCTTATCAAAACGTAATGACTGATTCACCTTGCGACTCAAAAGTAATTATTCTTGTGAAAAGTTTCGATTTTACAGAAGGTTAGCTTTTATGGTTGTAACAGAGAAGCAAAAGTTACCTGTGATTTTCGGCAATAGATTCACTCTTTTCGAGCGTTCTATTGGGTGCGGCCGACCTCATCCTCTTCGCTATTTTTTCTGTTCCGGCGTTTTTTAGCTCGTTTCTCTTCGAGACTGCGCAGTAAAACAGAGCGAAACCACTGATGCGCCGGATCAAAATGCGTACGGTCATGCCACAGAAATACCGGTGTCCACGCCGGATCTGCGACTAGATTCTTCGGAAGAATGGTCAGAGGCAGGTTGCCGATAAGTTCTCTCACAGAGGACTCCGGCAAACGTCCGATAAGATCGCACTGCGTGAGCATGTGCGGAACCGTTAAGAGATAAGGGGTATCAATGGCAATATTGCTCCCCTCTTCAAACCCCGAGGAGTCGGTCGTGATCTTTCCCTCCGAATAACCGTACTTCACCGCAATAAAACGATAGTTCTTTAAGTCCGACCTTTTAAGCTGCTTGCCTTCCCTCAGCTTGACTGCCAAAGGATGAGTATTCCTGACCACATATAAGTGATCGGTGTTATAGAGCGTCTCGTAATGGAATTTCTTTCCTAATTCTCTTAACTTCAAATTGGGCGGTGCGTAGATGACAATATCAATGTTGCCCTTCTCCAGCGCCCACTGAAAATGCTCATGGAGCGAAATGATAGACAGACGAATATTCGGAGCCTGATCAAACAGATTAGCAAGCGACGGAACTATGAATCTCAGAGCCGCATTATCAATACAACCAATACGGAAATCCTGCGTTAAATTCTTTGGCGAAAAGACCTTCGGACTCGGAAGACGGTCTATGCGCATCAAAATGGATTGGATTTCGCCGATCAATGAATCCATCTTCGGTGTCGGCATCATTGCACGCCCGCTCTTCACAAACAAAGGATCTTCAAAAATTTCACGAGCCTGCGCTAAGAGGCGAAAGCACGTTGCTGAACCTTTGCCTAAACGGTTTGCCGTGGAAATAAGGTTGCGGGAGTCATAGAACTCGGCAAGAAATCTGAGCAACTCGCTGGTAGGTCTGTCTTGGGCCATATCGTTATCAATTTTGATGAGGATTTTTGTCAATTTTAATCAAATATGACAGGAAAACTCCTCTATTCAAACACGCGAAAAGCCTCCAAAATTTCACTCAGAAGCACCCCAATGCTGACCAAGGAGAAACAATTATGCAAAAACTCTCAAGAAGGCAAATTCTCAAGGCAATCTCCGCTCTTCCGGCCGTCTCTCCGGCTACTTCCGTTCTTGCACAGGCTTCAAATCCCCAGCCTCAGGAATGGACGGGCTTTGCCATTTGCGATTCTTGCAACCATGTACCTTCCTGCGGAATTCAGTTCCAAGCACAAGGCAATAACATCATCAGTATCCAAAACTGGAAAGAAAATCCGCGTCACTGGCTCTGCTCTAAAGGCATGAGCACTCTGCAGCGCTTATATAACCCGAATCGTCTGCTTTACCCGATGAAACGCACGGCTCCCAAAGGGGCTGCCGATCCGGGATGGGTTCGTATTACCTGGGATGAAGCTTACAAGACGATTGCAGCCAACATGCTCGCCGCCAAGAAGAAATACGGCCCCGAATCTGTCATGTTCTATGCCGGCGACCCGAAAGAACCGAGACCTTCTATTTACCGTTTGGCTCGCTATTTCGACTCTCCCACTTGGGCCACAGAATCCTCCGCCGCTTGCCGCTCCGGCTGCATGATGGCAGAACAGCTCAACTTCGGACAGCCGAACAACGGCGCAACTCCGACGAAAGATACTAAGGTTTACATGATCATGGCCACCAACGTTTGGGCTCAGCCCCTGGGTTGGTGGGAAGCCATAAAGGCTGCAAAAGCACGCGGCTGCAAGATCATCACAGTTGATACAAGAAGAACCAAAGCCGCAGAAATTGCCGATATCCATTTGGCTCCTGCCATTGGTACGGATGCCGCTTTGGCTGCCGGTATCGCCCGCGTTCTGATCAAAGAAAACCTTATTACTAAGCCCTTCATTGATCAGTGGACACATGGTTTCGAAGAGTACGCCAAGTACGTTGACCAGTTCACACCCGAAAAAACCCAGGAAATCACCGGCGTTCCGGCCGACAAGATTGTCGCCGCGGCTCGCCTCTGGGCTCAGGGCCCGGGCTCCTTCACTCTGACGACTCAGTCTCTGTCTCACAACTCCAACGGTGTGAATAACACTCGCGGTCTACTCCTACTGCCAATTTTAATGGGCTATATCGACATCCCTGGCGGCGTTCCTTTCGGTCAGCCTCCCAAAGGCTTGTCCATGGCTGCATTCGGTCTGCACCCCGCTATGGCCGATAAGAAGTGGTGGAACTCTCCTGAAGTAAAAGCTCGCCGCTTAGATAAAGACGAACTTCCGCTCTGGCATGACCTACAGGATCAGACAAGCCCGAACAACCTGCCTGAATGGGTTCGTGACGGTAAAGTCAAAGTCTTCTGCGGATGGGGCTTTAACGTCAACATTTGGCCGCAGCCTGATGTCTATAACGACGCCCTCTCGAAATTAGACTTTGCATTCGCAACGGACTACTTCCACCGCAAAGACAGCCACCGAAACATGGATATCATTCTTCCTGCTGCGATGAACTATGAACGCCATGCTCCCTTCGGCTGGTACGGTCCTAACATTGCCGTTCGCAAACCGATCAAACCGCTCGGCGAAGCTAAAGAAGACTGGCGTATTGCTCTGGAACTCGGCTGCATTGTTGATAAACCCGAACACTTCTTCGACGGCGATCCCGAAAAAGCCCTCGACTTCATCCTTCATCAGTACGAAGGCGGCGACCTCGTTAAGTTTAGAAATGCATTGCCTCAGATCAGCCGCATCCCAGCACCGAAGCCCGGCTTCAAGAAGTACGAAGACGGAAGACTCCGTCCTGACGGCAAACCCGGTTTCAACACTCTTTCCGGCAAGCTGGACTTCTTCTCGGATCGTGCCGCCAAATTCGGCTATCCCGGCCTTCCGGTTTACAAGCCGATGACCGAGCTCAGCAAGGATTTTGATCTTCGCTTGATGAACGGCTCACGCAAACCGTACATCACGCACAGCAAGACGCGTACGGACCAGCCCTACCTGATGGAAATTGAAGACTGTCTGCACGTCAACATCAATCCGAAAGACGCGGAAGCCAGAGGTATTAAGGAAGGCGATACGATCCTCATCACTTCCCCGTATGGCGGTCCTGTAGAAGCTAAAGCAGTGGTTTCTCTGATAGTTCCTGTCGGCACGATTGACGCTCAATATGGCTGGCTCGACAACCAGAATACCCAGAAACTCATGAACCGCGGCAATCGCGACCCGCTGTCCGGTTATCCGAGCTACTTCGAAAATCCCGTCCGTATTGAAAAGAAAGCCTAAGGAGATCGTCATGAGCAAATATGGAATCATTGTTAATGCTGACGACTGCGTCGGCTGCCACGCCTGCTTCGTCGCTTGTAAAGAAGAAAACCAAGTTGCGCCCGGTGTGAAGTGGAACCATTTGGAAAGACTTGAGCATCCGGCTGAAGAAGTCATCGAATACTTCCGAGTATCCTGCATGCACTGCGAAAATCCAGCTTGCATGAAGGTGTGCCCTGTAAAAGCCGTTTACTTCGGACCGCACGGTGAAGTTCTGATTGACCAGAAAAAGTGCATCGGTTGCAAAGGCTGCTTAGCTGCCTGCCCGTACAGTGCTCCTAAATTCTCCGATCCGAATAAGCAGTCTTACTTCGGCGATCTGAAGCCGCTCGGCGGCAGATCTGCCAGTCCGACAGCTTGGACAACGCGCATTCCCGGAAAAGCCGAGCACTGCACGCTGTGCACGCATCGTACTTCCCAAGGGCGCTTGCCTGCCTGCGTTGAAGTATGCTCGACTAAGGCTTTGCAGTTAGTAGACTACGACAATCCGACCGCTGCTCAGAAAGCCTTGATCGCTAAGGCCCAGATCATCAATAAGGATGCCGGTACTTCTCCGAAGATCCGCTTCATTTCTTCCATTACGGACTTTGGGGCTATGAAAGTTAAAGCCTAAGTTTGAAGTGCGGTGCCGAAAGCGTGCGGCACCGCCTCGTGTCTCTTAGGGTATTTTTGAGGCACGTCTCTGATCCGCCTTCTTACCCGCTACTCGCAAAAATGCCGGCAAACTTCGCCGGCATCTCTTGCTTAGGAACAATAATCGATTAGTTATTAGCTATTCGTTTTGCTGCTTCCTCTCCGGAAATTCTGCCGAAGGTAATCGTCTCGGAAATCGAGTTGCCTCCGAGTCTGTTCTTTCCGTGAACACCGCCGGTCACTTCACCTGCGGCAAATAAACCTTCGATAACTTTGCCATTCTTATCGATTACTTTGGCCTGAGGATTGATCTTCAAGCCGCCCATGTAATAGTGAATAGCGGGAGTGACTTCAATCGCATAGAAATTTGGAGTATCCACCTTCGCTGAGATCTTCGGACGACCGAATTCAGGATCGTTACCGGCTTCTGCATATTTATTGTATTGGGCAATCGTTGCTGCTAGATTCTTCGGATCAATTCCGGCGTTTTTTCCGAGTTCCTCCAAGGTCCTACCTTCTTTTGCAAGCCCAAGCTCAAATGCAGCGCCTGTCTGCTTTACTTTATCCCTAACCTTTTGATCAAAGATTTCGTAAGCAACGCCTCCTGTCTGTTTCGAAACCGCTGCACTTGTTTTATCCCTTGTCGTCAGTTCGCTAATGAAACGCTTGCCTTCTTTATTTACAAAGACAGCACCTGCTCCTCGAACCGTCTCGGAAACGATTACCGGAGAGCCGACAAGAAGGGTCGGATTCAATTGAATTTCCTTCGCATCTACAACTGCAGCGCCGACATTTTCGCCGAGGATGATACCGTCGCCCTGACTGCCCGGTTGGTTAGAGGTTTTTACTTCAGGGCTAATATCCGGGCGAAGCTTCTGAATTAGCTCAGGATTGGCACCAATACCACCAGTCGCAAGGATGACCGCTTTCGCATCAATCTGATAAATGCCAGTATGTTTGCCTTTAACCAAAGCTCCGGTAATTTCTCCGTTCGTTCCTTTTATGAGTTTGACAAGTTTGGTATTGAGGCGGAGGTCTAAATTCGACTTAGCAGCTTCATCTCTGAAGAACTTAGAAAGATAGGGGCCTACAAAGGCACCGTCGGCCGGTCCATGCATACGAGCCGCGGAAGATCCACCACCCTGACCAACATGACTTAAAGTTGCTCCGTGTTTATCGAGCCACTCAATAGACTCGTTTGATTTATCGGCAAGCACTCTTACGAGATCCGGATTAGAAACATTCTTTCCGCCCTTCATGGTGTCGTCAAACATCAACTGCGGATTGTCCTCAATACCTGCCTGCTTCTGGAATTTTGTTCCTGCGGCATTCATACCGCCGGCTGCCAATTGGCTATTACCGCCCGGAACGGCCATCTTCTCAATCATGATGAGATTTTTTACGCCGGCTTCTCTTGCAGCCATTGAAGCCGTGAAACCAGCCGCGCCAGAACCAACAATAAGCAGGTCTGTTTTTTCTATTTTTACAGGTTTTAATTCTTCATATTTTGACAAGTCGTCCGTGAACTTGGCCTTCAATCGGCTTACACCCTGCTTCATTTTGTTCAAAGTCGGGAAGTCATGGCAATTTGTGCAATAAGCTACGCTCGGGACATGACCGGAGTGGCAGGCCGTGCATTGCATTTGGCCGATGTGGCTTTTATGAGGATTGGGGGTCTGAGAGCTGGTTTTTGTTCCCATTTGCTCTAATGATCCATGGCAAATGGCGCATTGTTTATTGATTTCAGTCTCTGAATCTGAGATCACATTCGTTGTATGGCATGCGGCGCAGTCAAGCCCTTTCTTTGTATGAACACCGGCTAAATAAGCTGCTTTATCTCCGCTCATATATTGTCTAGAAAGGTCGGCATTGAAAGGTTCGGCAGAGGCTGCATTAATAAATGCAAAAGACAACACACCCGCCATCAACACATACCCTACTGATGGTTTAAACATTTAATTCTCCTTGTGGACGAGCCAATCTCGTTATTAAATTATGTGAGTTATAGAAGAGAATTTCTATTTAAAAATAGCTAAGATAGTGTTAGGTTTCATCTAACACAATTTGCCCAAATGTTTCACTACGATCTCAATGACTTGCTGTTGCTGCAAGCAATTTCAGACTGCCAAAACTTAACGAGGGGAGCAGAAAAAATCGGCCTTACCGCTCCCTCCGCATCCGTTTGCATTCGAAAATTAGAGAATGCATTGAAAGTCAAGCTCCTAAAAAGAAGTCCTAAGGGCGTTGAATTAACCTCTGCTGGAAAATTAGTTGTTGACCAATCAAAAAAGGTTTTCTGGACCTTTGAGGGCATGGCTTCTTCGCTTCGGCCGTTCATACGTAAAGAAGAAGGACTAATCAAAATCTTCGCTAATTATGGCGCGGCTGTTGATTTCCTCCCTTATGACCTCGCCGAATATATGACAATCCATAATGAAATTTCCTTCGTGTTGGAACAGCGGCCCTCTATTGACGTCGTCAGAGCGGTTTCCACGGGCGAAGCAGACATTGGAATCTCCGTTTGTGAAGTTATCCCTGAGTCATTAAGAAGCTTCCCGTACCATGAAGATAGGTTAGTAGCCATCGTTCCCGAAAACCATCCGTTTGCCGATCGAGCTCGCGTCGATTTCAAAGAATTACTGGTTTTCGATTCTGTCGGCCTATCTCAAAATTGTTCCATGCAGCTTTTCCTGTGTAAAAAAGCTGTGGATTTGGGTTTGCCAATGAAACTTAAAGTGCAGGTAGACAACCCAAACATTCTCTTTGAGTTCGTTTCTGTAGGGGTCGGCTACGCCATCGTTTCTCAAAAGACATTAGAGAAAAAGTCTCCGGAATGGAAATTTAAAACTGTCCAATTAAACGATCCATGGGCTCGGAGGGAATTAAAAATTTTCCTGCCGCAAGCTAAAGATTCCGAAACAAATCGTCTTGAAGAATTCAAAGATTATTTACAGTCAAGAGGCAGGTCGGACGCATCAGAAATTAAATAGAAGACCACGATAAGGGTTTCCTTTTGAAGGGAGACCTTAGCCCAGGGAGCCGCTAGATGCGTATGCAATCATTCATTGCAGCCAGCATATCCTCAATTTTATTCAGCCTCGCCCTGATCACCGGTTTGGACGGCGCCTCTTTGCCCGTTGTCTCTTCCAAGCGTGTTTGGATTTTCGTCGTGAAGTTTAGGGCGATCTTGTTAAGCAGTGTTCTTCCGGCCAGATACTGAGCGTTTGTGCACTGCAGCCGATCCTGATTAAAGGCCATATCTAACGCCCAATGGCCTTTGTTTTCAATTGCCCAGTGCTGACGAATGGCACGATGCAGAACCTGCTCCACATTCGGGGCATCGTACCTTAATGATGAGATGTAATAGCGGACCTGAGGCCCAAGAATTTCTCCGGTGTTTTTCTTCACCGTGTCAGTGACGGCTTCCACGATCGATCCTTCATCGAGGCCAACCCATTTATTAAGAATTTCTTCCGGTAAAAGAGCTCCCGGAAGAACTCGAGTTTTTCTTTTCGTAATTTTGCCGCCTTGGTCTGTTACCGAAGGCCGCGCAATTTTGTACTCATGTGTTCCCAGTTCGAAGAATCCGCGCACCTGTTCATATGTAAGATCCTGATTAGCCTTCAGAGCCAAACAGTAGTCGGCCTTTTCGGCAATGATCTTTGCGGCGAACTCGATTTGTGTATTTAAAGCATCTGCCGTGACGATTGCCCCTCGAATGTCTAAAGTGCCGATGAGCTTTGAGGCATGGGTAATTTCGTTGTTCTTTTCACCGATGACTTGCTGAGCCAGAATCAACTCGTTGTCTGCATCCATGATGTTTAAAACATACGGGGAGTGCTGAGAAGAATCCCGGGAAGCCCTGATAGCCTGTCCGTCGACAGCAATTACCGGGTGAGACAGTCTGCTGCGCAGCATCTCAACGAACCGTTCGATCAGAGCGGCATTTTTGTCTTTGCCGATAATCATCGTGATGCGCCTGACGGTATCGTGAGATATTTCCTCATCAGGAAAGTTGGGGAAGCTCTTGCTCAGCAAGGGTCGGCATTGATGCCAGAACTCTGCAATTTCCGTGCAGGAAGTTTTGCCTTGCATCGCAGCAAGAAGAATGACGCAAAAGACAATATCCAATGGGTAAATGATCCGTCCGGGATCTCTGGGATCAATCACTTCTTGGGCAGGTGCGGCAATCTTAGCCGCTTGAAGTGAACCTTTTCTTCTGCGCGGTTCCAGAGTAACCAATTTCTCCAAATCAGTTTCACCGGGCGGAAGTTTTCCCAAAGTCTCCGTTGAAATTCTTCTGCTGTTTTTAATCTTTGGATCGTAAACGCTGACGACTCTTTGAATATAAGTCCAACCGTCTTTTCGTTTCGCACGAATGATAGAAGTGTGCTCTTTTGGGTTATCAGATCTGGGTCTTGACATAGCAATCACCTTGTATTGATCTCTAATATTATACTATTCATCACGATAAAGGGCAAGCACTTTTCCTAATAAATTCATGCAATTATCAGAAATTTTCGCAGATATTATTCAGATTTTTTATTAATATCGTGCGTCGAACCTGGTCAAGAGGCTATATGAATAGCGTTGCCGGTGAACAGTGATAACGTCTTTACAAACTGACCTTAGGAGTGGTGGTTTTCGACGAGCCATTACTCGTCTTTTTACTGCTCAAAAAGTTAACATTACATCCTGGATTGAACGAGACCTGCCCTTACCGTCTACCCAGTAACTTTTCTTCTGGACTGCTTAAATCCATCTTCTGGTCTGCATTTTATAACCTCTGGTCATGTTCCAACTGGATCATTGGACATTTCTCGGTTCTTAAGAAATTTCTAAGATTTCTCCTGAATCCCATACTTGAACAAGGAGAAAAAATGAGCTGTCCAACATTAGTCAAATCAGCAGTCATTTCTGCCCTGGCGGGCTTTTGTTTAGTTTCTTCCGCTCAGGATCATGAACTTACAACAGACGTTGTAGTTATCGGAGGCGGAATCTCGGGCTTAAGTTCGGCAATGTCGGTTTTGGATCATGGCGGCAAAGTTGTTGTCTTAGAAAAACTTCCCGGCCTCGGCGGTGCTGGAAATTACTTCGAAGGTGCTTTCGCAGCAGATTCGGATTACAAACGCAGAAACGGACTTAAAGAACCGACAGCAGACCAGGTCTACAAAGACGTCGTTCGGTTCTACAACTACCGAATCAATGCCGTCGTTCTGAGAACGCTTATCAATGAAAGCGGTCCGGCTATGGACTGGATTGAAACTAAAGGTTATAAATTTCAGTTAAATAAGAGAGGCAAAAAAGACCGTCATATGGCTCCGGACGGATTTGGAGCCGGCTTCATCAAACTTTTCTACAGAGATATTGAAAAGAAAGGCGGAACAATTCTTCTCGAAACCCCTGCTCAGAAACTCATTCAAAACGATAAAGGTGAAGTAATCGGAGTAGAAGCCAAAAATTACAAAGGCGAAAAGGTTGTTGTTAAAGCCAAAGCCGTCATTCTGGCGACCGGTGGTTTCCCTGGAAATCAGGAAATGCTGAAGAAATACGTTCCGGACATCGGCAAGGAAGGGATGGCAAGAATCATGCTTCGAGGCCCCGGCATTGAAGGCCGTACAGGCGATGGCATCAATATGGCCAAAGCGATCGGAGCTGATTTGGCAGGTATGGATACCATTGCCGGCAACAGTCCTTACCTTGAATATGAACCCGTCATCTTCCAGTTTAACGGTCCTCAATGGCTCAAAGAGTCCAGGGCTGCATTAAGTCAGCCGTTTCTGTGGGTAAATAAGTTCGGTCAGCGTTTCTATAACGAAGGTAACGGCCGTTACTGGAATGACAACCATAACGCCATGACGGCAAACGGTGGCGTGATGTTCTCTATTTTCGATGAGAACATGAAAAACAAACTTATTAAAGACGGACCTCTCACTGACTTCAATCAAATTGTCATCCGTGGAGAACCCATGACCGCTCTGAACGAAGGCCTGGAAAGAGGTATTAAAGCAGGCTATGCCTTCAAAGCCGACACAATTGAAGAGTTAGCTCAGAAAATAGGCGTCCCGATCCAGAATCTTGTCGAAACTGTTAAAGACATCAACGCTGCCGCGGATGCCGGCGAAGACAAGATGCTTGGCAGACCCAAAGAATTCTTGTTTAAGTTCTCCGATCACGGTCCTTATTATGCAATGCGCGGCCTCAGAGCTTTCTTCCAGACCCTGGGCGGAATCCGCATGAACTCAAAAATGCAGGCGATGGACAAAAAAGGCAACGTCATCCCTGGTCTGTATGCCGTGGGAATGGATATGGGCGGTTTGTATGACACAAGTTACGACATCAAATACCCGGGCTTTACAAGCGGATTCGGTATGACCGGAGGTTTAATCGCCGGCCGTGATGCCATGCGTTTAGTTAATGAATCAAAGAATTAATTCCAGGAGAAGAATATGCCGCGTATTTCACTATCAGTTTGTTTTCTTTCTTTAGCTTTGGCTTTCTCCTCTCTGGCGCAAGCTCAGGCTCTCCAATCCATGAAGGCTCATGAAAAGCTGGGTGTGACTTGTCAGCAGTGCCATGGAATAAATACTCCGACAACCGCTCCCAATGAGAAATAATGCCTAAGCTGCCACGCTAACAGTTCGGGGCATTATCGGGGAGCAAAGTTGGATGCTCAGGGATACGGCGTACCTAAAGTCTATATCGAGAGCGGTCGCAATCGTGCAGCTGCAATCCACGACAGCCACTCCGGTCCCGTCCGCTGCACCGTCTGCCACACCGCTCACAAAGCTCCTCCGAAGATGTATTGCAACAACTGCCACTCCTTTGATGTGAGAACAAAGTAAATAAGCAGCCGGGGCAAAAAAGCCCCGGCGGAACTGAGGAGAGTATTGTGAAAAAATTAAATTTTCTTATGCGGGCAGCTTTGCCTTTATTTTTACCCTCGCTCGCGTGGGCGTCACAAGTAGAAGTCTATGGCGTCATTGACACCGGCATTGCGGTAGCTAGAGTGAACGGTGAGACCAGAGTCTATGAAGAAACAGGCTTTATGAGACCGAGCCGCTTCGGATTCAAGGGGAAAGAAGACCTGGGTAACGGCAGAGCCGTCAGCTTCGTCCTGGAACAAGGTTTTGACTCAAACAACGGAGCTCAGAGCCAAGGTGCAAACTATGCCTTCGGACGAGAAGCGAACTTAACTTATGAGTGCGCTTACGGAAAGTTCGGCATGGGCCGTATTGGCAACTTTATGTCCGGCATGGGTTCCTGGGATCCTTGGGGACCAAACTCGGGACCTTTTGCGACGGGTTGGGGGATAGCCGCTTCCGGCTCTTCGATGTCAGATTATCTGAGAATGGACAATACCTTTGCCTGGCAGTCTCCCAAGATGGACGGTTGGCAAGTAATGGCCCAATACTCTTTGGACGTATTGGGGACAGAAGCCGAAAGAAATGTCGACAACACTCGTTATTTGTCCGGCGGCGTGACCTACATGAAGAACGGTCTGAATGTTCTGGCTTTTGCCGGCTGGAGAATGAATCCGACAGTCGAAGGTAAAGGCTATAAAGACGGTCAGACTTACGGGCTTGCTCTCAATAAGCAATTTGACGGTTTCAAACCCTACCTAGCCGCACAATATGCGAGAAATTCTTTATCTGTAGGTAAAAAACCGCTCTTAGTTTTTAAAGCTGTTGAAGCAAAACATCCGAATACAAAAGGGATTAACGGCATAGTAATTATCACCGGTACCGACGTCTCTTGTTTTAGCGGAACCTTTAAAGCCGCAGTGCAATACTTCCATGGTAAGAACGAAGGCGCAGAGAATAAAGACAAACTCAAACGGCTGATCTTCTCTATCGGACAGGAATATCCTCTTTCGAAACGAACAGTTTTATACGCCGGAACCAACTGGGGAAAATCGGAAGCCAAGGCGCACGGGCATAAAGAAATTACTCGCGCGTTAGAACTTTTTAGCGGTATCAAACACAGCTTCTAATCATCCGTGAAAGCCTCCGGGAAGAGATACAAGATTTCTTCTCGGAGTTTTTGCAGTCCTTCTTCAAATTGTTCTTTAGTTAGAGAAGGAGGATTTAACATAATGTGCTGCGTATCAGAAGAGTCGTAAAAGAATCCCGGGTTAAATGAAATTCCCTGCCTCGATTCAAACAATACTTTGGTGTTTATCGGTTTTTTAAAGCGAAGCCAGAAACACCAGCCGCTTGCCCTGCGGTTCCAATCCGCAATATCCCCTAAATACTTTTGAATAAGGTAATTATTCGAGAACGTATCTTCCCTAATCTTTTCTCGAACGGAATCGTGGTAGTTCTGCAGCTCTCCTGTTTCAAGCAAGTGCAGCAAAATTTTTTGAGAGAGGATGTCGATCGTTCGGAATCGTTTTTCCTTAATATCTTCAAGTCTCAAGATTACAGATTTAGGGGCTACGATCCACGAAAGCCAGGTTCCCGCAGCCATACCTCTCGGGAAAGCTCCGATTTGAACGACTCCGTCAGAGAATCCCTGCCTAAACAAATAATTGGGTCCGTCTTTCTCCAAGTTATATAACTCAAGCATGCAGTTATCAATCACAGGAATATTATGCGTTTTACACACGCTGAGAATTTTGTCCCTGCGTCCTTTGCTCAGTGAAACATTCGTCGGCGGATTACAACTTGACCATATGAATAAGACCTTATCATTCTTGGGATTCCCTTCCGCTAATAGTGAGTCAACAACAACTCCTTCAGGATCACTGGGCAATGGATGTAACTGAGCACCATAAGAGTCCAGGTAACCAAAGTAATTTATATCACTCGGGCTTGAGTAGTAGAGGTGCACGCCCTCACATAAAAGTAGTTCGGCAACAAAAGAAATCGCCTGTACGGGGCTAGCAACGAGTAAAAGTTCATCTCGAGAACAAGCAACCCCTCTTTGGTTTAAGTATTCAAGCATTGCCGTCTGAAGAGGTTCAATACCATGAATGTCATCGCGCCTCAACACAGAAGAGGTCCCGATGATCTGCTCTATCCTCCAGAGCGATTTCAAGTTTGTGTCGCAGTCCGAATATTCTGAAGATAGACGAAGGCGGGAAAGATTAATTTCTTTGCCGTCAATACGACTGCTTTTTTGTATGTTGCAGTAACGATGGCCGGACCGTCGGAAGTAGACGTTCCATTGGACGCCCTTTGTGGAAAGATCGGAAACGACAGCTTGGTTCCTTTCCTTGATATCAACAAGTCCGGCATCCGTCATTTCTTCCATTGCCTTCACAATCGTTGCGCGGGACAAACCAAGAAGTTTTGCCAGCTGGCGCTGGGACGGAAGCACCTCTCCTTTCCTCAGTTGTCCCGAAGCCACCGAATCCCGAACTAAATTAACCAGCTGTTTGTATATCGGCAACGGGCTGTTTTTATCTACTTTCCAACAGATCATAAGCACAAACCATCCTTCTTGTACAAGGAAATTATGTTTTCTATACCAAGAAAAAGAAAGGCAAATAAGAGAAAACGAGAGGTGCTAGATGACATCCAAAAAGTAGCCCTGAAGCCCTCAAACTGATAAAGTCTCATTGAATAAAAAAGATGCGCTGGCCAGCTCCTTCTGTGCCAGTCCCAAGGAATACTCACATGAATTACACAGAAATTTCTCGAGAAGAATGCTCCGAAGCATTAGCAAAAATCATCACCGTCTTAAGCGAAATTATTCTCGACCCGCATGAGAATAAAACTTCCGTTTATCCCAAGGCTGCAGAAGCTTTTAACGGTATCGCCGATGAAGTCGGCTTTGGCGGACCTCGATTCAACGAGGTTACTTTTAATGAAGAATTTGATCGCGATGCCGCCAAACTCTTTTATGGTGTCGGCGACACAACCATTGGTATGACGCACTCCTTTTGGGCAGGCGGCCTGATTACCGTAACCGGAAAGAATACTCACGAAGCTTTTAAAACTTATCTCAGTAGAGGTCTTCAGAACACCTCCAACCTGCCTGACGATCATCTTGCAGTTGAACTTGCCTTCCTCGGCCACCTTTTAGCCGAAGACAAAATTGATGAGGCGCAGCAGTTCGTTAAAAATGAAATCCTTGCGTGGTGGCCGACCGCAGAACAAAACATCGACAGCAAGACACAAAACGCCGGAATCAAGGCATTCTTCGCCTCTGTCACAACCGCTTTAAAGTTTGTAGAAGCCCTGTAATTTCCCAGTGTGAACATGTTCACATGCGCTTTTGACCGCCTTCTCTAAGGCGGTTTTTGCTTTAGTTTTTGAGTCTTCCTATCGTCGATTAACAATACTGGCTGGACTAAACTATCAGCAAATCCCAAGGAAAAATAATGTTAGCCGCCACAATACTTCATTCACTATCCGCGGTCTGTGTTTTATTGATCGTGATCGGCTTTGGTGTTTTTCTCGCACGCAAAGGCTGGTTTGATGCCCCATCGCACCGCGGTATCGTTTCTAAACTCGTCAACGCCGCTCTTCCGTGCTTCCTCTTTTATTCTGTTATCTCTAAGTTTTCGCACGGGGAGCTTTATAACTTACTGAAGTTTGCGGGGCTTCCGTTCCTAACGGTCGGCTTGAACTTTTTGATCTCCGTCCTATTCATCAAGCTCGGCTGGGTTCGGCCTCACATGAAAGGAACGTTCATTGCCGCATTTACCGGCGCGACCGTTTTGTTCGTCGGCGTCCCTCTGGTACAGACAATGTACGGCTCGAGCGGAATTCCTTATTTGCTCGTCTACTTCTTTGCCAATTGCGTCTTCATTTGGACCGTCGGCATCTTTAACATTCAGTTAGACGGTGCGCGCCGAGGCATGACAGAAGAACCTAAGATCTTCTCGGTTCACGGACTCAAGATGCTGCTCTCCCCGCCGCTGATGGGTTTCCTTATCGGTTTAATCGTTGTCCTTCTGTCAATTCCCGTTCCTAAATTCATCTCTCAGTCGACCCATACAATCGGTCAATTAGCGACACCGCTGGCATTGGTCTTTGTCGGTATTACCGTCTGGCAAATCGGTTTTGAGAAGCTCAAGAAACTCCCGAGGGAAGTCTGGCTGATTCTTCTCTCCTGCTACGTCATTCGTCCGATTACGATGTATTTGTGCACGATGCCTTTGGACATGGATCCGCTCATGCGGAAGTGTTTCATCTTGGCTTCCGCGCTTCCTGTCTCTTCCGTGATTGCCGTGCTCTCTAAAGCCTACGGCGGAGACGAAGAGTTTGCCTCTGAGGCCGTCGGCGCAAGCACTGTTGCGATGATCTTCGTCCTTCCCTTCCTGCTAATCGCCGTTAACCTCGTTAACTGAGTCCGACTTGAAACGAATCTCGAAGTCGGTACCTTTGCCGACTTCGGATTTGAGGGAAATGCTCCAGCCTAAGGCCTCGGCTGCGCGCTTCGAAATTGCCAGTCCCAACCCAAATCCTTGATAATGGCCGCGACTGCCCTGTCCGGCTCTAAAACCTCGGTCAAAAACCTTTTCTCTATCCTCTTCTTTAATTCCGATGCCCGTATCTCGAATAATGGCCTTATCTTCATCAATAATCACAGTCACCGAACCCTTGTCCGTATAGTGAATGGAATTGAAGACAAGGTTGTCAAAGATGGTTGCCCCGAGCACCTCATTAAATGTCTGCTTAGGCGCATTCTTCAGTTCGACCGAAAGCTTTAATCCCTTGTTTTCAGCCTTTTGTTTCCAAGACTCTTTCAGGCCGGCAATGAGTTCGGGCATTGAGCAAAGCGCGTTGTTCTGACCTGTTCTAGCACGTCCGATATTTAAGAAAACCTCCGCCATCCCTTTAATTCTGGAAGAGGCATTCTGCGCCCGGCGAATTAAAGTTTTTTGACGGTCGTTGCTTTGAACCTGTTCATTAAGAAGTTCGAGGCTCGTATCAATCACTGTGAGGGGAGTACGAACTTCATGGCTGACTTCAGTAGAGAAAGCCCGCTCCTTCATCGCCAGCACTTTGAGTTTCGAAACAAGCGCCTTAAAAGATCTTTCTAATTCTCCGATTTCATTGTCCGGCCAATAACCCTTGAAAATTTCTTCCGTGTAAATTTTGCCGTTCTGAATCAGCCCCTCGGCTCTCACGGCTTCCTTGGTTAACTGTCCCAATGGAGACAGCAGCTTACGGCCCAAATACCAGCCGACGAAAGAGCAAATAGCGATTAAAAGAAGAAATCCGACCACGCCGATTCGGAAAAGATGCCGTTCCCAAATTTCGAAGTTGCCTTGATGACGGGTCAGGACATAACGCTTCCCATCGATGATTTTGGTGTAAGTGTGGAGATCTTCGCCATCCGTGAACTCTGTATAGCCCTGAGGATAATTTTTAAAAAGCTCCGGTATCTGCCGGGTAGGATCTCCTTCAATATAGAGACGCGTGACCTGATCCAATCGCGGCGGCTTTCCCTGAAGAATATCGGCAGTCACAACCGTCTGCAGCATGTCATCCATCACAGATGCCATGAGCTTGTTCTCTGCCGTCTCTAAAACATAAACCAATGTAATGGAATAAAGAACTGCGCAGGCGGCTGCAATTAAGCCGCACAAAAGTCCCAACGATTGCTTGAGCGAACGACCTTTTTTCATTCCCCGCGATCCTCTTTTGCTCGTACCGCCCAGCCGAACCCGTGACGAGTTTCAATCAGCGGTTCTTCAAAAGGCTTGTCTACGATTTTTCTAATTTGATAGATATGAGCTCTCAAATTATCCCCGGCCACTCGCTGGAAGCCCCAGATCTCATCCTCAATTTCTTCACGAGAAACAACTTCGGGACTTTTCTGCATCAAAAAGGCAAGAATCCGGAAAGCTGTCGGATTGAGCTTGAGCTCCGTATCTCCGCGAAATACCCGCTTGCTGTCGAGTTCGAGCCTGAGATTCCCGACTTGAAGAACTTTTTCTTCCGGCGTTGAACTGCGGCGAAGGACGGCTTGGATCCGCAGCAGAAGCTCAGCCAAGGAAAAAGGCTTCACTATGTAATCATCTGCGCCTTCGGAAAGACCCATGATGCGGTCGTCTGTGCTGTCTTTAGCGCTCAAGATAATAATGGGAGTCGTGTTGCCCCGGCTTCTCAGTTCGCGGCAAAGGCGCAGACCGTCCATACCGGGAATCATGATGTCCAGGACAATGAGGTCATATTTATTGACGATTGTTAAAGCCAGAGCTTTCAAGCCGTCATCCGTGTTGTCGGTCTGGTAATTTTTGGACTCTAAATATTCAACGAGGTTGAGCCTAATGTCCTCGTTGTCTTCCACAATCAAAATCGTCGGCATATCTGTTCGTTTTTAACGTAGTTTTCACGATCGCTTAACCCGTCATTTCAGGCAAGAGACCCATACTTATCTTCCGATCGGTGCGGAGTTGTAGACGATGAATTTAAAAGTGCCAAAGAAGACCAATTCTTTCCTGGTTTGGAGCTTCAATGACATTCTAACGGTATTGCTTCCTTTGTGGTTGCTATGCCTAATTTCGGAGTTTCGCTACGCACCGATCGACTCATTTTTTGCGGCACCGTTTTATCTTTCCGGAAATAATTGGTTAGGGACGGGAAGTTTTTTCTTTTCAGCAGTGCTCCATAAAGGCGGCAAGTATGTCGCAGTTGCTGTTGCGGTGAGTTCGCTGATTCTTTTTCTGCTTTCTTATTTGAAGAAGTTCGCCCGATTAAAGCCTTATCGAAAAGTCTGCCTGTACGTCACGCTTTCTATTTCGGCCTGTGCGCTCATCATCAGCGGCCTGAAGTCCTTATCCGCCTCTCCTTGTCCTTGGTCGCTTCCTCAGTACGGCGGAAGCGGGAGCGCCGGAAAGTGTTTCCCTGCAGGACACGCCTCTTCCGGTTTTTGTTTGTTTTCCCTTTACTTTGCCTTCCGCCAGCTCCGCGTGACGAGATCTTGGATTTTCCTTATCCTCGCTCTAGCATTAGGCTGGATTTTAGGGGTTGGGCGTCAGGCGCAAGGCGCACATTTCCTCTCTCATTCCTTTGCTACGATGTTTTTGGACTGGGCTATTTGCGCCCTGTTCTATCGATTATTTTTCTTTCCTAAAGCTCCGGTAAAAATTCGCCAAAAACCTATTTCTGCGCTTTCTTACTGCCTGATCACAGCTTTTTCTCTGACTTTTATTTTTAATCTTCCCTTTTTCTCTAAGGCTTGCTCAGCGCTCAAGTTCTCTTTTTCGGACCTATGGCTTTTAGCTGTTTGCGCTTTTATTCTTTTTTCTGCGTTTTTCACGGTTCTTCGGCTCTTAAACCACAGCTTCTTAATTAAAGTCTTTAGCTTATTCTTTACGGTCTGCGCAGCCGGAGCTATGTACTTCAATTATCAGTATGGGACCATTATTAATTCGGAAATGATGCGCAACGCGCTCGCTACCGATACGGCTGAGGTTGCGGAACTTCTAACTGCCAAGTTCTTTTTAGAATTCGCCTTTTTATGCCTCCCGCAGCTTTATCTAACTTTCTTTGTCCCGATTAAGCATTCTTCTTTTGTACGCGGCATATTTCAAGCTTTAGTTGGGCTGGTCATCGGAGTTTGTTTCCTCATGCTCAACTTCCAGGGCGTCTCTTCGCTGATTCGTTCAGAGCCTGTCCTTAGAAATTTAATCTCACCAGTAAACGTCTTCAGCGGAACGTACAAAGCAGTATTTAAAGACGGTTCTACAGAGGTCGATGCGCCTCGCATCGTCATCGACCCAAAGCCCGCGCTTGGAGCGAGTCACAAGAATGACAAGGGAACACTCTTTATCGTTGTTGTCGGAGAAACCGCTCGTTTAGCCAATTGGGGTCTTGCGGGCTATAGCCGTGATACGACGCCCCAGCTGCGTGCCAGAAATGTGATTCCGTTCAGCAAAACGATCTCCTGCGGCACGAGTACCGATGTCTCTTTGCCTTGCATGTTCAGCCGTGTTGGTCGAGATCGCTACGACAGAGACAGAATTTTGAAAGAAGAAAGCCTCTTGCCGGTTCTTCAGAGAGCAGGCATCAATGTTTTTTGGGTCGATAACCAATCCGGATGCAAGGGCGTCTGCAAAGGCGTCCCATCTTTGTCCATTTCTAAAACCAAAGCCCCTTCGCTTTGCTCAGGACCGAGATGCTATGACGAAGCCTTGCTCGCAGGCATTGATACCTCAGAAATCTTAAAACCGGGCAAAACGACCGTAGTCTTTATGCACCAGCTCGGGAACCACGGCCCCGCTTACTCTAAACGCTATCCTAAAAATTTTGAAGTCTTTAAGCCTGTCTGCACGGATGAGAAGCTCAACAATTGTTCTCGGGAAGAGATTGTGAATGCCTACGACAACGCAATCCTTTACACCGACCACTTTTTAGCCGGCGTCATTGATTGGTTAAAGGGTCTGGACGGTTTTGATACGGGACTGCTTTATGTTAGCGATCATGGGGAAAGCCTTGGCGAAAACAATATGTATCTGCACGGCGCGCCGGAATTAATCGCGCCTAAAGAGCAAAAAGAAGTCCCTATGCTTCTGTGGCTGTCAAAAGGTTTTGAGCAAAAATTCGGTCTTAACGACGTCTGCCTGCGCGAGCAGGCCAAAGCGGACGCTTCTCATGATCAGCTTTTTTCCTCGCTTCTCGGGATTCTTGACGTTAAATCTTCCGTCTATGATCAAAACAAGGATTTTTCTGCTGTCTGCAGAAAATCGAACAGTTAACCAGCTGTGTTGATTTATTGCCTGGCTTTTATCTTTTGCAGGCCCAGGGCATAAAACTCTGCTCGTTTTATAGAAGCTTTCGTCTCATGTTCGACAAGAGCCCTTGCAAGAGCTACAAGGCGTTGATTGGAAAGGTTTTGCTTTTTTATTGCCACCGTCAAATCCCACGGAGCTCTACTCCAGCCATTTAATACCGGCAACAACCTTCCCTGTTCTATATCCCTCCAACAAAAGGCGAGAGATAAATCTATTGCGACCCCCATCCCTGCCATCAGCCACTCTTTACCTGATAGCACGTCGCCGGAGAAAACAATTTGTTTGTACTCAAGTGGGCGTAATTCACCGTCTTTTTGCAAATGGGTTGTAGCCGGATAATTCCGGCCCGCTCTCAAAATAATGTCGTGGGTTCTCAAATCCTCAGGACTTTGCGGATTTCCCCTCCTCCTAACATATTCGGGAGTAGCTAACGGAACGTTCCCTACTTTATTGACATCCCAAATAAACAGCCCTTCCGCAGGCGGACGATACGGTAAATACGCAATATCCACCTTGCCTGAAATCACGTCCTCATGGTCCACGTCAGAAAGTATCTCTACCTTTAGATTTGGATCCTGATGAGAGTAACTTTGGATAATTTCCACAAAACTGGTACGAGGAACATTAACCGGTATCCCGAGCTTTATTGATAACTTATGACTTCCCGAAGCAGAAATCTTTTCTTTTAACTTCTTTGCGGCCTCCAAATAGCATTCAATCTCCGGCAGCAGCTCAATGGCATCCTGAGTTAAACGAACTGGCCTTGAATGAGGCTCCGTTAACCGGATTCCGATTTCAGTTTCAAGCCCATGTGTTAGGCGGCAATAAAAGGCTTCGTCCCGACCAAACTTATCCGCTGCTAAAGAAAAGCCTTTTCCTTCGGACAGCGATAAAAGCACTTGCCAGGCAAGAAGTCGCTCCGAGATTTTCATACGTCTTCTTAATTGTCTATTTCACAATTAAGAGTTTAGAGAAAACATGGTGGACTTAGAAAGAAGTATTTACGATTATATCCATAACTTATTATTTTCTAAGGAGAAAATCATGAATACCCTCAATAGAAGAAAGTTCTTATCATCTTCCGCTCTTTTGGCTACCTCTTCCTTAATTACCGTAACTGCAAATGCAGCAGCCAAGGACCCAATGCCAGCAAAGTGGGATGAAGAGGCTGACATAATTGTCGTCGGTTCCGGATTTGCCGGCCTTGCTGCGGCCGCAGAAGCTAAAAACGCAAATGCCGGTAATGTTATTGTGCTGGAAAAGATGAGAGCGCCTGGCGGAAATTCCGTCATTAACGGCGGTATTTTCGCAGTTCCGGGAAATCCGGCTCAAGTTAAATTAGGCATCAAAGATTCTCCTGAACTTCTGGCAAGCGACATGATCGCCGCCGGACTCGGTTACGGCTATCCCGAGAAAATCAAAGCGATGACCGAAGAAGCTTTACCAACGTACGAGTGGACAGTAAAAGAACTCGGTGTCCAATACAACGACAAAGTCGGCCAGGAAGGCGGTCACTCTGTTCCCCGTCACGTCTATACCATCAACGGGTCCGGATCCGAAATTGTCCATAAACAACTTGCATACGCCAAGAAGTTAGGCATACCCGTCAGACTAAGAGTCTACGTAGAAAGAATCATTCGTGATGAGGACGGAAGAGTTAAAGGCCTGCAGGTAAGAGAAGGCTACAGATTCCCGAACGCGCAGTCCGGCAAAGTTAAGTTCATCAAGGCCAAAAAAGCCGTAATCCTTTGCCATGGAGGATTCGGAGCGGATGTGAACTACCGCATGAAACATGATCCGAAATTGACGGACAAATTCGACACAACGAACCAGCCGGGCGCTACGTCAGAACTTTGGAGAGAAGCCTCCAGAATCGGCGGTAATTTGATTCAGGCCGACTGGATTCAATGCGGCCCTTGGAATTCTCCTGAAGAAAAAGGCATGGGCGTCGCCTTGTATTTCGCCCAGGGCGCAGCAGCAACACAAGGAATTTGGATCGATTGTGCAACAGGCAAGAGATTTGTCAATGAATTAGCCAACCGAAAGATTCGTGCCGACGCTGTTATTACCAATAACAATAAAGGTCATACCTGCATCGCATTAGCAGACCAAACCGCCGTTGATCTGACGATTCAGAAGAGCCGTCCCGGAATTTTGGACAAGCAGCTCGAAAGAAAAGTTGTCCACAAATTCGCGACATTAGAAGATCTGGCAAAACAATATAACGTACCGATGGATGCCTTGCAGGCCACTATTGCCGACTACAACAAGCACCAGGCCGAAGGTACTCCGGACGAAATGGGCAGAAAAATCTACAAAGGAGCCCAGGCCATCGGAACAGGACCGTGGTATTGCTCAATCCTTTCGCCAAAGGTTCACCACTGCATGGGCGGCTTGGAAACCAATAGCAAAGGCCAGGTCATTGATGTGTCCAGCGACAAACCCATCCCGGGCCTTTATGCCGCCGGAGAATCAACCGGGGGTGTACACGGCGCCGTGCGACTCGGCTCTTGTGCCGTTCTTGACTGCTTAGCCAACGGACGAATTGCAGGAAGAAAAGCTGCTCAAGAACAAAACTGGAGCTAGCCGTACTTTTCCAATCAGCGGCGCCTGCTGCCGCTGATTGAAACTTCAAAATTCCTCAGCCAAAGAAAAAATGAGCAATCAGAATCTTTTAAAAGTACTGTTCTTACTTTCTTGTCTTTGTTTGTCGCTACCCTCCTTCAGCGCGGGTAAGCTGGGAGCAGATATGCACCAAGCAAAAGGCGTTCAGTGCCAAACCTGCCATGGTACTGACATGAAAAATCCTCAATACCCCACAGAAGAAACATGTACACAATGTCATCAGAAGGCAGTACTAGCGGAAAAGACGCGGAATCTTCCAGATGCAAATCCTCATGCTGCTCCTCATAACGGTGACTGCATCTTGTGCCACTTGCAGCATGAGAAGTCAGAAAACTATTGTGCTCAGTGCCACAATTTCAAATTCGTAGTTCCTTAATTCCGAAGATGCTTTCAGGTGCGCTCGGCGCACCTGTTTAGGCTCTAGTGAGAATTAAAGACTTCCGCCTTTCACTTGTTTGCTTTCGGCAAGTTTAGCTGGATCTCCAAGTTTCTCTTTAAAGAAATTCACAACAGTATTGATGATGTTCGGCTGATACCAGGGGAGATCTCCGTGTTTTGCACCTTCTACCAAGATATATTTCACATCTTGATTCTTCGCCTTCAAAGCTTGGTACATGCTGGCGCTTTGTTCAGGACTGACCAATGGATCAGCGCTTCCGTGCAGAAGAAGGAAAGGAGGTTCATTACCGCTGACGTGTCCGAGAGGGCTGGCATCAAGCATTTTCTTCGGATCTTTCGTAATGCTTTCGCCGGGGAAAGTATTGAACGCCGGGCCGTTCACTAACAAAGCTTCAGTCACAGCGGGCGAATCATGCACAACTCGAATTTCTTCTGGGAATCCTTCGCCGATATTGCGAAGGTCTGACAACCCGTAAAGAGACACGACAGCCTGAACGTCAGAAGACTGGTTCAGGAAATCACCTTTATCAAACTGTTTTTCACCATTAGTAGCCCCCGACATTTGAGCAAGGTACCCGCCGGCAGAGTCACCGAGAACGCCGATCTTTGCAGGATCAATACCATATTCTTTTGCGTGTTCACGAAGAAATCGCACAGCAGCTTTTGCGTCATTAACTAATGCCGGATATTTTGTCGGAACTGTTCGGTATTCAGCGGCTGCAACCACAAATCCAGCCTTAGCTAAAGCTGTTCGCATTTCGGTGAATTTTTCATGGTCTGCGGAAGTGAATCCCCCGCCGGGGAAATAAATAATTGCGGGTTTTGCTTTGCCGTCTCGAGGAATCATCACCGTCATACGAAGAGCTCTGTTGCTTCTCAGCCCCTTGATTTGCGAATAAATAATGCCAGACATAGAGTCTATTTGGCCGTTCTCGATTTTCGGCCGCATTATTTCTGCGCCCTCCGTGTAGCCGGGCAATTTTGCGTTTGCGATATTAGTCATTACTAAAAAGGCCCCAGTCAAGACAAACATCTTTCCTAACTTCATTTGTATTCCTCCTCAAAAGGCACTTCTCTCCAAGTCTCTTTGGATTTTACTTTTGCGCTCCGGGAAACAGCTACCAAAGTATTTAAGGACATTTACTCAGTACAAACCATTAACGTAGTACTGTGGGAAAAATTTTCCGCTTAATCTGAGTGAAAGACCTCCTTTGAAGAGCCATCCGCGACTAACATCAATCTAATATTCCTCTTCGGAGAGATTTATGCGAACAAAATTAATCGTCGGCTCCCTCTTCGCCTTTACAGCCTTATCTTCCTCCGCGGCGCTCCTTGATTCCGTCAATATTCCTCAAACGCCTCAGCAGGAGGCAAAAATCGAACTTGGCAAAATGCTTTGGTTTGATCCAAGACTTTCGTTATCAGGCAAAATCTCCTGCAACAGCTGTCACGATCTTTCCACAAACGGTGCAGATACGAAGCCTCTTTCTATTGGTTACGCCGGAAGAAAAGGGACAGTGAACTCTCCGACTGTCTTTAACGCAGGCAAACAGATTGCGCAGTTTTGGGACGGAAGAGCTAAGAATCTATCTGAACAAGCAACGGGCCCGATTACCAATCCTCTCGAAATGGCAATGACGCCTGAGTTAGCTGAAGGAGTTATTCGGTCCATTCCAGGATATAGGCCTTATTTTGAAAAAGCCTTCGGAAGTCAGAACCCGACTTTTAGCGAAATTGCGGAGGCCTTAGCAGCCTTTGAAAGCACGTTAACGACTCCGAATTCTCCATTTGAACGCTATGTCAAAGGAGATAAAACAGCGCTCACTCAGCAGCAAATTGACGGCTTAAGACTGTTTAGAAGATCTGGCTGCATCATGTGCCACAACGGGAATCTTCTGGGCGGAACGTCTTTCCAAAAAGTCGGTTCCGTTCGGCCTTACATTACCAACAATCCTTCTAAAGGAAAAATGGACATCACCGGCAAACCATGGGATGAAATGATGTTCAAAGTGCCTATACTCTTGAACATTGAAAAAACAGCTCCGTATTTTCACGATGGAGCGATCAGAACATTGCCGGAGGCCGTCGGGACAATGGCTGACATTCAGCTCGACGCCAATCTAAGTGCGAAGCAGGTGGATGATATTGTTGCCTTCCTTCATTCTTTGAACGGCGAAGTCCCCAAGATTGAAAAACCGGCTCTTCCGCCAAGTGGGCCTGAAACCTGGAAATACATCGAAGAAGTGTATTGATTTCCAACCTCTGAATTACGTGTGAAACGGCTCGAACCTCTAGGCTCCGGCCGTTTTCTCCTGAGTTTTATAGTTGTTTTTGGGCCTAACCCAAGCCTAATATGGGTTTGAGCCCAAAAATTTTTACCGTCAATGTAGCATAAATGTAGCACCATATGATATAATTAAGAGTATCTCAGTCTCGGAGGGTGGCAATGCCTCTGCACGTTTCAATCGTTTCGGTTAAGAATTACAAGTACATCCGTGTTTATTCAAGCTATCGAAATGAAAAAGGACAGCCTCGCTCCAGACTTATTGAAAATCATGGGCGGCTTGATGCTGCACTGCTCAAGGATCCTCAATACGTTGAGAAATTAAAGGAGCGTATTGCCAAAGAAAATCAGCTTGAAGCGAGCACCAAAGCTCAAGAAGTAGAAAAACAAGCCAAAGAGAGAATGGATAAGCTCTCCCAGGCAGCCAAGGGACTCAACGACAAGCCCGGATGTTTTAAGACTTACAACGTCGGTGCCGCACTTATCAGAAAGGTCTGGTCCGACTTGAAGCTGCCGGAGATGTTTAGGCACCTACAGCGAAGCAGAAAGATTGAGTATTCTTATGATCAGACGGCTTATCTGCTGACAGAGCAAAGACTGCTGCAGCCGACGAGCAAATTGAGAAGCTTTGCCAATCGCTCCGGAAGCATTATTGATCACGCAAAAGTCGATCACCTGGAAGATTTATATAAAGTTCTGGATCTCCTCCAGGAAGATAAGGCCACCATCGTGAGGCATCTGAACAAAGAAATCCAGAAGAAAACCAAGAGAAAGGTAACGGCAGCTTTTTACGATGTGACCACCTATTCCTTTGAGAGCCGCTGCGTATCTGACTACAAAGACTTTGGAATCAGCAAAGATCATAAAGTCAATGAAGTCCAGGTTGTTCTCGGGTTAGTCATGGACGAAAACGGCATACCCATCGACTACGAACTCTTTAACGGCAATACCAACGAGTTCGGGACAATGGTTCCGTTAATAGAAAAAATAAAGAAAACTTATCACCTCAAGCAGCTCATTGTCGTAGCAGACCGCGGTCTTAACAGCTGTCAGAATCTGTTTGATCTTAAAGATATTGGCTACGATTTTGTTATTGCTCAGAAATTCAAAACTACTTCCGAACACTTGAAAGAGCAGATCCTAGACCAAGAAAACTGGCAGAAGTTCGTTTGCAATGACGAGGGAGAAGTTGTTTGCCGATACAAGACGCTAGACGTAAAGCAAGAGCTCTTCGAGATGAGAGAAAGTCCGACGAGGCACCGTAATTACAAGACATCGAATGTTCTTGACACTATGGATCTCAAATGGGTCGTCTCGTATAGTCCGTCGAGAGCCGCAAAGGATAAAGCAGATCGAGACAGAGCCGTTGAAAAAGCCAAGAAGGCAGTTGAGGATCCGAGCCGCCTTAAAAACAGCGGTTATAAATCTCTCGTCAAAATTCCAAAGGGCAAAGGATCGCCCACGCTTAACTGGGAGAAGATTAACGAACAGGCGAAGTGGGACGGATATTACGTAATCTGTACTAACTTGGAAATATCACCGCACGATGCAACAGCGATTTATCGAAAGCTCTGGCAAATAGAAGACTGCTTCAGGGTAAGCAAGACATACCTCGAGGCTCGTCCCTGCTTCGTGTGGACTGATCCTCACATCTACGGCCACTTTCTTAGCTGCTTCATAAGCCTGGTCATTGAAAAGTACATGCTTTATACCTTTAAAAATGAACTAGGCAAAGAAGAGATAACCCACGAGAAGATGCTGGAAGCATTGAGAACGGCTGAAGTTGTCTATGACGATATTAACCCTCAGGTACCATTTTATCTGAGGCTTTATGAGGCCGGTTTATTTGACCGGATGTCGGCATTGTTTAATTTGGAAGCCCTTAATCGAGTAGAGGCTCCTTCAGCTTTAAGGAGAAAACTGCATTTGCCACTGACAAAAGTTGTAGCTACGCCGACGTAAATTTTAAAATTCTGAAAAGCCCGATGGATTCTGGCTTCTAAATGGAAAAAGCCAGAATCAGCTGCCAAAGTCGGGAGGCCGTCGGGACAATGGCTGACATTCAGCTCGACGCCAATCTAAGTGCGAAGCAGGTGGATGATATTGTTGCCTTCCTTCATTCTTTGAACGGCGAAGTCCCCAAGATTGAAAAACCGGCTCTTCCGCCAAGTGGGCCTGAAACCTGGAAATACATCGAAGAAGTGTATTGATTTCCAACCTCTGAATTACGTGTGAAACGGCTCGAACCTCTAGGCTCCGGCCGTTTTCTTTTTGAATTTCAGCAACCGAAAGGCAAAAAAAAGCACCTGAGAAATAGTTTCAAGTGCTCTTAATCAATCAGAAAGATACAGCCGAATTGCTCGGCAGAATGTATCCTTCTCAACCTCAAATCCCAAGGAGAAGTGACAAAATCATTTGCCACGTAGAGATATTAGCACAAACATCTAGATAAAAACCCTATATAAGAATAATTTTTCTGCTATTTGCCTAAAATAGTTCACTCCTCTAGGTGTTATTACTCTAGTCAAAGCTTTTACGTACTAATACAATTTTCTCAACAAACCAAAATAATCCCAAGGACCTCTGCTTCGATTTCGTTGCAGAGGTTTTATTTTGTGCGGAAAAATGCCGACTGGTTTAAGGCACCTCAGACAAAAAAAGGCGCTCGAAGAATCAATCCCGAGCGCTCCAATCTAAATTTGAAATTACGGCCGACTTGCTCGGCAGAACGTAATCTCAACTCAACCTCAAATCCCAAGGAGAAGTGACAACATTCAATTGCCACATCTGCATATTAGCATAATCCACTAGGTGAAAACCCTCTTATGTGAATACGCATCCTATTTTAGGTTTAATTTTCCAGTGCCTTTGCAGCTCGAAGAACGCTGATGATGCGGGCGTATTCTTTCTTTAGCTCATCCGTATATTGGTTTCCTTCTTCCCATCGTCCATTTTTAAAATCGAACTCCTGAGCTTTTACGGGTGTATTCAGGCTGGTAAAACCCAGCGTGGCAGTAATTCCCTTCAAAGAATGAGCAGCCCTTCTGGCATCTTCTCTTCTGTCTTCTTCTATTGCTTTAAAAAGCTCAGGGAATGTCGGTTCTTCTAAAAAACGGAAAAGGTACTTTTCATAGAGTCTTTCGTTCTCGGAGAAATAAATCAAGCCATCAGTTAAGTTAATGCCGCTCTTGGCTAAAAATTCCTTTTGTTTCCCGTTCATCTCAATCCTTAGGATCTTTAAAAATACCGAGCAAGAATAACAAACCGCACATCCGATTGAACAGAAGTGCGGTCTAATTCACATAATCAGAAAATTAGTATTCGAAGGTTCCTTTCTGCAGGAGCTCATTGTCCTTCATCATCAGCACGCCTTTACTGTAGACGTCCTGCAGTTCCCAGTTTTCATCGAAAAGGCACATATCAGCGCTGTTTCCGACGGCAACTTCGCCCTTACCTTTCATTTCCAAGCCGCGAGCTACGTTGCGAGTCAGAAGAGGAAGAACTTTTTCAACCGCATTACCTCTTGCAATCAGCTTCTTGAGATCACGGAGGTTACACGCAACGCCTCCGATACCGAGACCAACCATTTCGCCTTTTTCATTAAAGCGAGGTACAGAGCCATGACCGTCAGAACTCATTGTCATAATAGACGGTTCAATTCCGGCATCCCATGCTGCTTCAACTGCATCTGCAGGGCTTTCAAAGCAACAGGAGCCGCCGGTTGTAATGTCGATACGGCCGCCTCTCTTCGCAAACTCAAGTGCTTTGCCGAAGACATACTTATCGCGAGCACAGTGCGTCGGACGAATGTGACGAATCGGGAAACCGCGGTTAACGATTTCTTCGAACATCTCAAATGCGCCCGGAACATTGCCAAGATGGATATGAAGAACACCGATCTTTCCGGCAATCATGCCGCCTACGCGAATCTGTGTCAGGAGGTCGAGAACATTCTGTGTTGTCGGGAAGGAGGAGCGATGGTCGCCCAATGCGATCTTAACGCCTAATACCTCATGAACCATCAGCAGGTCGTTTTTAACCGATCCCGTCAGAGTTGTCGGAGGATAAGAATAATTGCTTGTATACATCCAAGCGGTCACGCCTTCATCCGTCAAGGCTTGGACTTTGGCCAAAAGATTCGGCAAAGAACGAGTAACGCTATCTGTTCCGGAAACACCGACCAAGCTCGTGGTGCCGCAGGAAATCAGTTCACTGAGAACGATTTCAGGCGTACGGCTGCGCGGACCGCCTTCCCCGCCGCCACCGGTAACGTGAATATGTTGGTCAATGAAGCCCGGTGTCAAGATTTTGCCGGAAGCCTCAACCGTTTCAAGTTCAGGTAAAACAACCGTCAGATCTTTACCGACTGCAGCAATCTTGTCGTTAACCACCAAAACGTCCTGAACACCCAAATTATCCGGGTTGTAGACATGAGCCCCTTTTATTAAATAAGCCATAGAAAGATCCTTTTATAAGAAGATTAAGCTGCTGGTTACGGAAACGATCACTGCTATGATCATGACCGGGATTGTGCGGCGGATCAGGGCAATCGGAGTTAATCCTGTAATACCGGAGACCGCAATGATGACGCCAGCGATCGGGCTCATCGTACGAGCAATACCGGCAGACAGCTGAACCGGAACGGCCAGAGCTAATGTCGGAATACCGACAGAAGAAGCTGCCTCAGGAAGAAGCGGAGAGAAAGCAAAGAAGGCGGCGTTGCCGGATCCCGTAACGATAGCGGCAACAATCATGATGACGAGCATCACGATCAACATGATGAACAAACCTGCGTTCTGGATAGAAGCCGCCGCCTGAATCATCGTGGAGATACCGCCGATCTTGTTCAAACCGAGAGCAAACATTTCTGCGCAAACGATCAAGCTGACGGTAGAGGTAAAGACCTTGCCCATACCCTCAAAAATTGCCTGAGAATCTTTGCAGCACTGTTTAAAATCGCGGCGAGTTGCAATATCGACGACTAAAGCAATAATTAAAGAAACGATGATCGCGGTAACGAGATTCAGCTTGATGGCCTTATAGACTAAAGGAGAAAAACCGATCAGGAGACCCAGCGGCAGCATCGGTAGAATGGCGTAATACGCGGGACCGGCACCTTCAAGAGCCTTGTCGACGTCTAAAGCGCTTTCCTTTGTATCTTCTTTATTAGCTAAAGCGCCTTCTTTCTTATCGAACCAACGCTGGACAAAGAAATGACCGATTGCAACGGAAGCAATCGTGCAGAGGGCGACAGGACCTTGGCCCTGAACGAAGTAAGTCACGACGTCCATGTTGCAAAGGTCGGCAGCACGCATCGCGTTGGAGCTGGACGGACCCAAGTCCAAACAGCAGGTTGTCGCAATGACTGCGGCAGCTGAGGTGCGAGAAACGCCTAGTGCAACCAGCAGCGGATAAATCGAAGCCATCAGCAGAAGGCCGAGTCCGACAGCAGAGTTCACGAACAATGCGATGAACTGCCCTACGACATACGTCAGAGCTAGCAGGACATAAGGGGAGCGAATGGCTTTCAGAGGCTTAACGCACAGCTTAACTAAAGCTTTACTGGCACCGATGCGGTCCATATAAACAGCAAAACCGGCAATAGCCATAATGTTGAGACCTAAGCCAGGCAGACGACCCTTCAAGAGGTTTGTAAATGCCTGAGCAAAGTCAAACGCAAAGAAATTTGTGGAAGCTTTAGGAGCAACTGCCGGGACACCTTCTAGATATGCACAGAACAGCAACAGCAAGCCCAAAAGCAAGAGGATAATCGGAGGATAGTAGTTTTTAATAACGAAGTAGCTAACCAGCCCAATTGCAACCAGCGTGAGAAGTACACCAACCATTTTGCACCTATGGATTTGAGTTAATAATTATGTGGTCATGCTAGAACTTTAAAATTTTCTTGGGAATGGTGTAACCTTTTGTTAACTTGTTGTCCTTACGAAATTTTTAAGTGTAATTCCTAGGATATTTTTTGTGATTTGTTCACCACAACATTGAAGGAAACAGCGTTGATTACGAAATCATTTCTGAATTATTTCATCTTCCCTCACCGGCAAAGAAAGCATTGCCGCTAGATTCTCATTAGAAAATTCGATATGAATATAACTCATATTAGTTATATTTTATTCAAAACGAGGTGCTCCCCTAGGATGAATACTAGTATTTTCACTAAGAAAATGTATAATAGGAGCCGTTAGAGAAGTACTCCTGAAGTTAACAAAGCCGCTGGCAAAGATTGTTCGCCGGCGGATTTTTTATGCCGGATTTCTGAGCTTGCTAAATTTTCAACCTAAAGATTTCATCCACGCCGCGACGTCATCAAGTTCTCTATTACTGATTTCGTGTTTCATGTCATACGTGTTAGTCTGGATGGGGTTGCCTCGATTTGCTAAGAAAGAGGAGGCTCTTTCGGATGCTTCCTGGGAAATGAACTCATCTTTAAGAGATACAGCCTGAAAAACCGGAATAGTCTTAGAAGCATCCGTAAGTCGACTGACAAGTGGTTCATCTAAGGGAAGATAGGAAGACAAAGCAAAAACTCCGCCTGTCGGAAAGGGCTCTAAAAGGGCTGCTGTTAATGCGATGACGCCTCCTTGGGAGAATCCTCCAAGAAAGATATCGTCCGGACTAATTCCTCGCGCCATCTCTCTTCTGATCATGGAGCCAATACGCTGGGACGATTCAAAAATACCGTCTACATCTACTTCTTTTCGAAAATCACAGTTTTTAACGTCGAACCAGGCGTGAACAGGTTCTCCATTAAATTGTTTGACCCTGATAACGGATGCTGTCGGAAGGAGGAAAGAATAGTCATTCCCCAGACTCCTTCGGAGATATTCGGCAACCGGCTTAATAACGGAACCGGTCCCCGTCAATCCATGGAGCAGTATTACCTTTCTTGCGGCCTCCGATGATCCAACCTCTATAAGTTCTCCATCCATCGTGTTGATTTTCAACTCCATTCCAAGTTTGGGTAATTGAGGAGAAGACGCTCTTAGGGACCATCTTGGACTCATTGAGGATCTTCTCCATAGGAACTATTCTTTACCTTCGAGCTATCTGAATATTTCTCAATGTACCGCGGTAGGCAGAATAATTATTTTCTGTCGATCTAAAGGAAAACTCAATTTTCTCAAACTCCAAGTAGTCCTTTCAAGAATAGGCTATCCCCGACAGCTAGAATAGAAAAGTTGAAGTATGAATAATGAAAACCAAGGAGAAACTATGATCGTCCTGCTTCCGGATGGGAAACTCATCAACCTTAATCTTGTCTGCTTCACCGACACCCGTTCCTTCAAAGAACCCGTGCGTTTCTGCATGGTGAATGGAGAATCCGTTTTCTGCGAAATGACGGAAGATCAGTATCAGGCGCTGCTGCTCTCTTTAGTCCATAACGAGCCGCTCCACAAAGTTCTTCCCATTAAAGAAAAAGTCCAGAAGACCAAAATTGATTTCCGAGACTTCCCTTCTGTTTTGGAAGGTGAAAACTCTCCCGTCTGATTTTTCTGTTTCAAGGCAGCTTCAGCTGCCTTGACTTTTTTCAGGATTTTTCCTTAAAAATTCCGTTTTTTTCAATGAGGTACTTGTTTGTATCAAGGTCAGGCGCAACCGTTGAAATTCCCGTCTGTTGGATTCTTGCCTCATGGAAGTCCCGAGAAATAAGCGCTTTGTATCGGCCTTGTGCAAAAAAGTTCAACAAATCAAGCTGTCGTGGTTACAATTACGACTATTACGACGCTTCGTCGGTTAACTCAGAGGTCTCTATGAAATTACTTACCGTTGCCGCAATGGCATTTACGCTGTTGGCAGGATCTGTCAATGCTGCCGAACAACTGAATGCATATTCCATCATGCCTGAAAAATATGCTTCTAAGGTTTTCGCAGAATTCACAAAAGACACAGGCGTCAAAGTTAACTTCATGCGTTTCTCCTCCGGCGAAGCTTTGGCCCGTCTGAATGCTGAAAAGAAAAATCCTCAGGTTGACGTCATGCTCGGGGGCCCAGCTGACACTTACGCTGCCGGCGTTAAAGAAGGCATCTTCGAACAGTATCGCCCCAAAGACTCCGATGCCATCCCTGCAAGCCTGCGCGATCCTCAGAATCACTGGACCGGTATCGGTATCATTCCTCTGTGTTTCTTAACGAACACCAAGTTCTTAGAAAAGAACAAAATGCATGCACCGGAGTCCTGGAATGATCTCCTCGATCCGCGCTACAAAAACAACCTACAGATGGCCGACGCCCGTACTTCCGGTACGGCTACGGAACGTATCTACTCCCTCGTAAAAGTTATGGGCGAAGATCCCGCCTTTGCGTATCAGAAGAAGTTAAACGGCAATATCCAGATGTACACAAAGAGCGGTGCAGGTGGTGCAATGCCTATCGCTACCGGCCAGTGCGGCTCAGGTATCTTCTACATTGTTGACGCGCTTGACATTCAGCAGCAAGGCTACCCCGTCGTGATTACCTATCCGAAAGACGGTGTCTCGTACGGCATTGAGGCCACCGGCATCGTTAAAAATGCCAAGAATATGGATGCCGCTAAGAAATTCGTTGACTGGGCTGCCAGCAAGAAATTTGCTGACTTCATCGTTGCGAATAAGATTAACTACGTTCCGACACGCTCCGACGTTAAGACCAGCAATCCTCTGCTCGACCTCTCCAAAATCAATATGAAAGACGTTGACGTCGCTTGGAAAGGCGAAAAGCGCAAAGAGTATACAAATCGCTGGATCAACGAAGTCATTAAGTAATTCATTCACCGTTTTAACGTGATTTAAAAATTGTGGGGTTCTGCTTGATTAAGTCGAACCCCCGTTTCATTAGGAGTACTTAAATGACGAGCGGAAATAAGCAGCAGAGGGACCCGGTGACCTTGCTCACCATCTGCGTCCTTTGGCTCGCCATGGGCGTATTCGTCCTGTACCCGATCGTTCGCCTGCTGGCAATGACTTTCATTGTCGACGGTCATCTGACATTTGATAACCTCTTGCCGTTCCTCGCCAATTGGTATGACCGTCGCGCCATAGTCAACAGTATTATTTTGGCCTGCGCCGTAGGTTTTGCCGGCACGATCATCGGATTTATTTTTGCCTTTGCGGTAACGCGTCTGTCGCTTCCGAAATGGCTGACTTTCTTTATCAGCGCAGTCACGCTTCTGCCGCTGATTTCTCCCCCTTTCACATCAAGTATTGCATTAACGCTTTGCTTGGGACCCAACGGCATTATTTTGACTGCCTTAGGTCTGGAAAACTTTAATTTCTTCGGCTTCTGGGGAACGTTCATTTCTGAAACGCTGACCTACTTCCCCATTGCCTTTATGACGTTGTCTACGATTCTGATGAGAATCGATCCGAACTTGGAAGATGCGGCCTACTCCTTGGGTGCTTCCCCGTTCAACGTCTTCAAATCCGTCACCTTTCCTCTTTCAGTCCCGGGTTTGGCAAACGCCTTTCTCCTTGTGTTCTCCTGCTCCCTAGCAGATTTTGCAACTCCGCTGGTTTTGGGCGGCCACTCCTTCCCGGTTCTGCCGACGCAGGCTTATTTACAAATTACCGGCATGTACGACTTCAAGGGCGGCGCGGCTCTGTCCTTCCTGCTCTTAATCCCGGCACTTGCCGTTTATGCTCTGCAGAATTTCTGGGTCAGCCGTAAGAGTTTTGTCACCGTCAGCGGTAAAGCCGGAGGAAGGAGCTCGATTAAAGGTCCGGGACCGCTCATTTCTTCGATTGTGGTCGGTACCGTTGCTTTTATTACGGCATTTGTTCTTTATCTCTACGCCATCATTCTGGTGGGCTCAGTGGTGAAAGTTTGGGGTGTTGATAACTCCCTGACATTAGAAAACTATCATTACGTCTTTACGTTCGGCATGAAAGCCATCAAAGACACCTTGCTGATTGCTTGCATCGGCACACCGCTCGGCGGGCTCTTGGCCGTGCTCATCGGCTACGTCTGCAAATGGCTCAAGATCCGCGGTCACAAAACACTGGAAACCGTTTCTCTCTTGAACTACACGCTGCCGGGTACGGTTGTCGGTATCGCATACATTATTGCGTTTAACGATCAGCCGCTGGTTCTCACAGGCACGGTTTACATTCTTATTGCCGCCTATGTGTTCCGGTACTCTTCTGCCGGTATTCGAAACGTCATTGCAGCCTTAACTCAGATTGATCCGTCTATCGAAGAAGCCTCTACAAGTTTGGGTGCCTCTTCGGCCTACACCTTCCGTAAAATCACCGTTCCGCTTGTCTTGCCGGCGGTTTTAACGGGTATGCGCTACCTGTTCATCCACTCGATGACCGCGATTAGTGCCACGATCTTCTTGGTTTCTGTGAATTGGACCTTGATAACTACACGTATTTTGGAATGTATGACCGAGCTTCAGTTCGCTCAAGCTTGTGCATTCTCCATCGTCTTAATTTTGATTGTCTTCGCCGCCTCTGCCTTTATGGCTTTAATGGCAAAAGTTCTTTGTCCGGTAGGCGACGCTTCCGGAGGACTTCGCTAAATGTCCGTATCTCTTACGCTTAAAAACATTTCCCGCAGCTACATTAAGGACAACGAAAAGTTTTTCGCCGTTCAAAACGTAAATCTTGAAGTTAAACCGGGCGAATTCCTCACGTTCCTAGGACCGTCCGGCTGCGGTAAAACTACCACTCTGCGCATGATCGCAGGTTTTGAAACTCCTACGGAGGGCCAAATCCTTTTGGGAGACAAAGACGTCACAAAAATCCCTGCCAATGAACGCGGCATGGGCTTCGTATTCCAGAACTACGCTTTGTTCCCGCACATGAAGATTTTCGATAACGTGGCCTATGGTCTGCGTATTCGCAAAGAATCTTCCGACCTCATTGCACAGAAAGTCAAAGAAGCGCTTGCTATGGTCGGATTGGAAAAAGCCGAGCATCGCTACCCTAACCAGCTTTCAGGCGGTGAGCAGCAGCGTGTCGCTTTAGCCAGAGTACTGGTTTTAAGACCGCAACTGATTCTTATGGATGAACCGCTCTCGAACCTTGACGCAAAACTGCGCCTGCACATGAGAACGGAAATCCGTAGAATCCAACAGGAACTCAAATTGACCTGCCTCTACGTGACTCACGATCAGAAAGAAGCTTTGACCATGTCCGATCGGATCATGGTGATGAACAAGGGCAAGATTGAACAAATCGGTACGCCTATGCATTTGTATGATGACCCGGCAACGCCTTTCGTTGCCGATTTCATCGGGCAGGCTAACCTTTTCTACGGCACGCTTGTTTCTGTTGAAGATAAGTACGGCCTTGTCGATGTTGCCGGCCGTAGGGTCAAAGCTCGAATGGGCGTCCTAAATCCTCCAAGAATTGGGGGAAAAGCGCTCCTGATCGTACGACCAGAAAACCTCAACATCGGCACCTCGGAAAACTGTCTGGCAGTCAAACTCATTAACCGCCTCTTTGAAGGAGACCGGATAGACTACCAATTCGAAGTAGTAAATGGTATCAATCCGAAACCTTACTCGATGTCAGTTCCTTTCCTCCCCGGCACTTCACTACTGCCGGAAGGCTCGACATTAGATGCTTCGTTTGTTCCGGATGCCGGTGTACTTCTAAACGGCGAATAACTTAAGCAACGATCACAGTTACGTCAAGCCGCCTCGTTTTTCCTGAGGCGGCTTGTTCTTATTCGGAGCTTCTGGAAGGAACAATTATTAGTATCAACGAAGAGAACAGTTTCATAAATCTCTACAATAAAATCTCGCAATTGTGATGCACGCAACGGATTTTTTATGAAACGCCTAAGCTTATCTCTCTCTGTCGTTATTTTGGCCCTTTCTTCTGCTGTATCAGCCTCGGACTTCGAGGAAGACAAGCAATATATTTCCTGTCGTAAAGGAGCAGTCAATGATCGACAATTAACGGCTTGTCAAGAGCGGTTACTCGAGCGTCTTGATATGTCCATTGCAAAGGCACTTGATAGAAATATGACGCTGTTGGCAGAGTCGGAAAGAATTACCGCTCAGCGTTACCAATCACAATGGGAAAGTTGGCGTCAAAGTCACTGCGATTATTCACTCCGCAAACAAAATGATCAGCAGCATCTTAGCTTGGCCTGCTACCTCCAAGCTGCAAGAGACCGCCTAGACATGTTGGAAGGTGAGAAGCTTGAAACAAATTCAAACTTTAAAGTTTGCTTACGGCGTGCAGGGAAAATAGAAAGCCACGAAATTCTCTGTCATCAAGAAGAGTATCAAAGACTTGAGCAAATTTTGTTCGGAACCGTCCAAGCCGCAGAAAATTCTAGCCCACAACCAAAAGCAGTATTGGAAGATCAACTTTTGTGGGAAAAAGACCTCGCTAAAAAATGTAAGCGCCCACCATTTGCCTCTATCGAACAAGCTGCTAATAACTACCAGTGTTTATGTAATGAAATCTATAAGCGCATTCGTTCTTTAACAGGTACTGCAGAACGCCCCGTGCGTTGACGTAAGAACAATTGACAATCTCCTTGTCATTTATGACAAGGAGATTGTCAAGAAATCGCCGAGGCGATTTGCGAGGACGTCTGTTTTTTCTCTTCTTTCGTCAGTCTCCGGAATCTTGTGAACGGATAAACTGATCGTTTTTGGTGAAATAAAGCTTTTGAGTCATCTGAATGCTGACCCAAGTCACGATCGCTGCTGTTGCAGCGATAGAAAAACAGATTAATAACTGATACCTGACAGCAGTTAAGGGGGATTCACCAGCTAAAATTTGGCCGCTCATCATCCCGGGGAGCGCCACGATGCCTAAAACCATCAACATATTGATCGCGGGAAGCATCGCGGCAGAAGCAGAAACCTGGACCGTTTTAAGCACAGCCTGCTGCTGCGTTGCCCCAAGCGCCAACAATGTCTCAATCTCCCCTGATCGCAATTCAAGCTCGCTTCTGAAACGTTCAACGCCCAAAGCAGCCGAATTCATAGCATTAGCAACAATCATCCCAGCTAACGGAACCAAGTAACGGCCTTCCCAAAGAGGTGTCGGACGAATTACAACAAATTCAAGGTAAGAAACCGTTAAACCTGCCCCCAAGAAAATCGCGGTAACACAGGATCCACCGATACTTTCTCCGACTTTTTGCATTCTGGAGACCGCCCAAGCGTTTTAAAGCGGACTCGGAAGCCGCCCCCACCATAAACAAGATAAGGGCAGCGAGCACCCAGGGGTCTGATTGTCGAAAAACCCAAAGAAGGATGTATCCAACAGCGACCAACTGAATCGTACCCCTGACGACTCCGATAATTAACGACTTAGAGAGACCTAGTTTGTACTTCCAGGATAAAAACAGGGAGATCCCAACCGGTAATAAACCGATGCCCATTTGCAAGAGCGATATATCGTTTGATCCGCTAATTGCCATCTCTTCCTCCTCAAGCCTCTAGTCGTTTTCATCGACTTCATGTGACCTATCTACGAAATCCATTCTACGAATCGACTTTCTTTAGGGCACGTATCTCAACTCAAAATCAGCACGTGTAAACACATGTGAACATGTTCACACTTGAGTTTTATTTTGAAAATATCTCGTCAAAAGCTTCTTCAACGGCTTTCTTGTCCACACGGTACGTTCCCTGAACCATTCCGTCACGGCCTCCTCCACGCCCATTTAATTTGGCATTCAAGGATTTACTGATTTTCGGGAGTTCCGGATCTGATGACGCAATAACATAATTAAATCCGCCCTCTATCGAACTGAAAACTCCTATTGAACTTTCGGAAAATTTTTCTTTCAGCATTCCGGCAAAACGTTTTAACTCAAAAGGAGACAAATCCTCTTCAAAAACTTTCACCAGACCGTTCCTAGACACAAGGCCGGAAGCCACAAACTGAAGATATCTTTCGGTTCTTTGGGCACTCTTCTGGTCTTTCGCTTTTCCTTCTTCAATGAAATTTGCCGCTGCTTTAGCAATTTCATGCGGCTTAGCGGAGAATAAAGCAGAAACCTTTGCTATCTCCTTTACCCTCCATCCGTAATCTCTCCTGGCCCGTTCACCGGCTACAAAACGAACTCTTGTTCCTCCTCGGTGTTTGGACGCATCCAGGATCTTGAACATTCCGATTTCTCCGGAACGACGAACGTGGGTACCGCAACAGGCACAGCGGTCGCATCCCGGAATTGTCACGATGCGAACTACGCCATGCAATTCCTTTTTACTGCGATATTCCATCGCCTCTAAGACTTCTTCAGTTGGGAACTCAATTTTGATATCAATATCCTGAGTGATCGCCTGATTTACCAGTTGTTCTAATTCAGGGATCGATTCCATCGGGATTTCACCGCTGAAATCAACGGTAATATCGTCCGGATCCATATGGAACCCGACGTTTTCCAATTTATATTTTTGGTGAACAAGTCCGGAAAAAATATGCTCGCAAGTATGATTCTGCATATTGTCAAAACGGCGTTCCCAATCGATTTTCCCAATCACTGTAGACCCAACTTCCAGAGGCTTGTCTATATAGTGAACAATCTCTGGACCGACCCTTTTTACAAAAATAACCTTAGCTTCTCCTAAGGTCCCCTCGTCAGAGGGCTGTCCGCCGCCCTCAGGATAAAAGGCGGTGTCGTCCAACACAACCTCAAATCCTTTTTTGCCCTCGCGACAGGAAGTAACAGTTGCTGAAAATTCTCTTGCGTACGGATCACGATAAAACAATTCCTGCATTGTTTCCATTGAATGTCTCCACTGCTTTTAGTTGGTTGCCGAAGATTATAGGCAGTCAAGAGAAAAGAAACTGTTTTGCAGAAAGCTTTCTCATCCTTGGATTTATTCTCACTTTTGGGATCGACCTGAGTTGTCTAGAACTTAAACCGCCGTCACCTTCCTATAATGATGAGCTAGGCAATGGTTTTATATTTTGAAAGATGAGTGCATCAAGAGACAAATTTCACTTTTGGGTCGGCATGAGCATTGTGATTGTGATCGCAATACTCATAGGTCTGCTTTGCACCGTCTTCACACCAAATTATTTCCGGCCTAAAACGATCGTTGAAACCTATTTCACAGAATCGGTAAACGGCCTTTCCCCTGGGGCACCGGTCAAATTCAAGGGCATCGATATCGGAAAAGTCACCGAAATTTCATTGTCGAGCAAGGTATACCCCGATGACCACATCAGTTTGTTTTCACCTGATGCGTCTGTAGCAGTCGTACGAATGATTGTCTACATAGATGAAAATCAGCTCAAAGAACAGCTGCCAGATCTCATTCAGAAAGGATTGCGGTTCCAAACGGAGTTGGCCGGAGTCACCGGAACAATTTACCTAGCGGCTAATTTTTTAAACCCGACACTTTATCCGCCCGAAATTAAAGATGTGCCTTGGAAACCGAAATATATCTACGTTCCGGCGACCATCAGTCTGACTAATGAGATTTTGGAAAATATCCAGCATTTCCTGGCAACGCTGCAAAACATTAAGACCAAAATTGATGATGTAACTCCGGATGCAGTAAAAACTCAGTCCACAAAGGAGCTCCTCACAACACTTAACAATACAGTCAGTATGCTGGATCCGGATAAACTGCACACGCTGCTCTCAAATGCAGAAAATTACGTCAACTCCAGCCATTCGATCCTCTCAAAAGTAGATGTTGCGCGCGTTAATTCATTGCTTTCAGAACTCACTAAAACAACGGAAAAATTAAACACTACTCTTCATGAAACTAAAGGATCGGGACTCGTTACTCAGCTGAATAAGACAATTTCCGGTGCGGACCAAGCGATTGTAGATAACCGTTATAACATCAGAGAGTTGATTCTCAATTTGAAGGACATTTCGGACAATCTCAAAATTTTGTCTGAGAGCCTCGCACAGGACCCGAATTTCTTAGCTCCCCGTCCTCACCATCCCTCTCCGGTCAGCTCAGAGCATTAGAAATTTTCTCCCGTACCTCCTAGTCATTGAAACTCACACAAACACAACGGGGAGCCGAAGCTCCCCGTTTTTCACTTTCTATCCGTTTTAGGATTAGAAGGTATGAGTCATGCCGATTGTGGCATTCCAGCCGCGGAGATCGTCTGTGTTATGCTTCAGAGCCTTCCCTGCTGTACCCCAAGCGGCCTGGGTATACATCAAAGTACGCTTTGAGAAATGATAGAAGTAAGCCGCGCCGATAGAGAGGGTGTTGAATTTATCTTCCAAGCCTGCTTCAGAAGCGTTCTTATTCTTACCGAAAGCAAATTGAGACTGGAGCATTACTTCACCGCCAAGTGCATTGGTTGAAGCAGACAGTGCAAAAGCGTGATAGTTATTCGCTTTTCCATTGTTGTATTTATTGTCCAAAGCCTTGCCGTCTAAGTCGTCTTCATCTTTTTGGAAAGTAACAAATCCGGGTAATGGTGCGTGCATCGCATACTCATAAGCACCGTACAGAGTGAAAGCTCCGAAATTATAAGAAGCACCGAGGTTCAACAATTGAGTTGTCTTATTCTTGTCGGCCTCCCCTTTGTAGTCCAAAGCCTCATAAATCAAATCAACATTCAGAGGTCCGTTGCCATAGGTCAGGCCGGCACCGTAGTAGTGCTGGTTGTAAGACCATTTGTTTTCATCACTGTCACGTCCATTGGAATACATGAAGGAACCCTGAAAACCGTTATATTCAGGAGTGAGGTAAATGATGGAATTGTTGTATCTGTCTGTCAGATAGAAGGCGCTATACATGCTGCCGATTGTCTGAAAAGATGTCGTATAGGGAGCACCGCCTAAAATGGAATATGTTCCGCAGTCAGAAGACAAGCCCCCGAAACGACCGAATGCAACTGTACCCCAAGTCCCAGAAAGGCCCAAAGCTGCTTCGCGGCTAAATGCCTTACCTTCCGAAGCTTCGTTACCATTGCTTAATTTGAAACCTTGTTCCAGTTTGAAGAAAACGGAATTGCCGTTTCCAAGGTCTTCAGAACCTTTGATACCCCAGCGATTGCCCATCCAGTTGCCGTTTGACATCTGAACTTTTGTGGAGTCACCGTGTAATTTGCTAACCGTAACGCCTGCATCTAAAACGCCATACAAGGTTACGTTAGAGGCTGCTGTTGCATAAGAAGTTGCAGCAAGAAGAGCAGCTGCTAAAAGAGTTTTTTTCATTGCGAATCCTAGAGAAGTAAGTTAACAACGCTTTAATCTTATAAATAAATGTTTCAAAATTTAGCTTTGTCAATAGTTTTTTAAACCTTTCAATTAAAAACTTCCGATCTTTCCGTTTTTAAAACGGTAATTTCAGGGTGTAACATCTCAGTAAAATCCCCCTTTTAGAGAAGAAATATAAATTGTTCGACCCCGTTCAGATAATTAGAATTTTCAGACTTTCATTATTTGCGAAATTTTTCTTCAGAAATGGGCTTCTAAAAGATTAAATTTCTCTATACCTTAGGGAAAACTCCGACATAATTTTCATCAGACAAAGGTTTTTGATGGGCCAATTGTTCTATTCTGTTTCCGTTGATTCATTTTTTAACGATTACAGGAGTACCTCATGTCCTCAGAAACTTTAACTGCTTCGAACGGCATTCAAGCCCAAGAAGCGGAAGAAGCCGAAAAAGTAGGTGTAGGCGCATATATCTCACTCTTCTTTGCCATGTGCTTCTTTTCCGGTGTCTTCTACAAAATGCCAGATGCATATCGCTGGCTCGGTGCTTTTGACTTCACTACGTTGATCGGCAAATTCGGGTCAGTTTCCGGAGCCGCCACTTTCGTCGGTAAAGGCGGTCTTAGTGCACGAGCCGGTTTCCTTTTTGCTCTATCTCTGGTTCCCGGCGTGATGTTGGCTTTGGGACTTTTGGAAGTTCTTTCCCACTACGGTGCTTTAAAAGCAGCCCAAAAGTTGATGACCCCGCTGCTTCGTCCGATCCTTGGTGTCCCGGGTATCACGGGTTTGGCTCTTATTACTGACCTCCAGAGTACCGACGCCGGTGCAGCTCTGACTAAGGGGTTGGTCGATTCCGGAAAGATTTCTAAAGAAAACTTGGTTGTGATTGCAGGCTGGCAGTACGCAGGTGCAGGTTTAATTAACAACTATTTCTCTATCGCATCTGCCCTCTTCATGGCATTCCTGGTTCCTGTTTGGATCCCGTTAGTCGTGATGTTCTGCCTCAAGTTTGTCGGCGGTGTTTTCGTCCGCTTCTGCCTCAAGACTTTCTATAAGAAGGATTTCCAAAATGCCTAATGCAACAGCCACACAAGTCAAAAAGAGCAATAATCCTTTTGATATCTTCATTACCGGCCTTAGAAAAGGTTTTAACGTCGCCATTAACAACTTAATGCCTAATGTGCTGATGGCTTTCGTTTTGGCTTATATCCTTGATCTTTTCGGCGTCATGGCTTTCTTAGGTAAAGTTTGCGGCCCGGTCATGAGCATCTTTGATCTTCCCGGTCAGGCCATTACCGTTTTGTGCGCCACTTGGCTCTCCTGCGGGGCCGGGGTCGGTGTTGCAGCCAGCCTGCTCGCCAGCGGCACCCTTAATGCACATGACATCACCATTCTTTCTCCGGCCCTCCTCCTGATGGCTTCCCAGATTCAGTACATGGGCCGACTTCTCGGTGTTGCCGACGTTCCTAAAAAATACTGGCCGCTACTTATGTTGAACAGCATCCTGATGGCTTCCATCGGCATGCTCATCATGAGATTCATTGTCTAGTAAAACTCTTTATCCATAGGCGTCCGAATTAAGACGTATTAGACCCACCTTTCCCGCTCTGCAACATCAATCTGGAGCGGGATTTTTTTTACTTCAAGGTCCCGGGCCGGTGTCAAAAATCTCATCGGTTAACCGCAGCGCAAAGACAAATATTCTCCTCAGTTAAGGTACTTTTCTTTTAACTTAGAGCTTTCTGTCCTCACCTCAGAGAACAAAAAGATGTCAAATTTTCTTCTCTATGTTGCTTTTTTCTCACTAAAAAATTGATGGAAATTTAGTGCTTTTCAATCGTGAAGGCGGATTTTCATCTTATGAAATAGCGCTATTGCAATATGTAATTTATGATTTATTTTGTCAGTGTTAACACCTATTTTAGGAAATTATTTTCGTAAAATCGCTTTAGTTTGAATTTTTATGTCATTATTAACCCGTAAGAGATATTAAATTTTCAATCGGAGATGTCTCATGAACATTCTTATTAAAGAAACAGGTGAACTTCGCTCTCTCTCGTTCATTGATTGGCACGACGGTCAGGAATACACAGAACAACTGATCTCAGCCTCCGGAGAAGACCCAAACTTCCTGTTTGATCAGGATGGCGAAGTTTTTATGACGGATGCTCCTACCTTTAGTAAGTGGAACGCCTTCTTCAGAAGCCATTACGATATCGAATCTGTATGCGCAGCACTTGGCCTGCAGCCGATTTCCAAAGCTGAATACGATCCGTTCGTACACCTCTAATTTCTTCGTTTTCTGATCCAAAAGGTTGGGCTCCGGCCCAGCCTTTTTTTGTTCTCATTTCTGGTAACAAGCTACTTCTGAAAGTGCTTTTGAAAGCCAAGCTCATCCCTTCTGAATGTACAATCGAAGGCCGCACAAAATTTCTAGTTTTAAGAAAAACTCTTTTAAATCTTAAGGTTACATTAACAAATGGGCATTGAAATTGATCTCGAACGCGATTCATTATTAGGAGAAGTTTCGCGTAAACGCCTTCGTGAAAGTTACATGAAGGAAGAAGAGCAGAGCCCGCAGGAACGCTTTGCAACGGTAGCAGAAACATTCGCAAGTAACCCTGCTCATGCTCAGCGTATTTACGACTACGCCTCCAAGCATTGGCTTTCCTTCTCGACCCCTATCCTTTCTTTCGGCAGAAGTAAGAAAGGACTCCCTATCAGCTGCTTTGAAGTTTATATGCAGGATACAGCTGAAGGTCTTGTCAATACATTATCCGAAGTCAACTGGCTTTCCATGCTGGGCGGCGGGGTTGGCATCCATGTAGATATTAGAAGCGCAGACGATAAGTCCGTCGGCGTAATGCCTCACTTAAAAATCTATGATGCAGCTTGCCTTGCTTACCGTCAGGGCAGAACTCGCCGTGGATCTTATGCAGCTTTTCTTGATGTGGATCATCCCGACATCATTCAATTCCTGGAAATGCGTAAGCCGACGGGTGACCAGAACTTAAGAACTCTCAATCTGCACCACGGAGTAAACATCTCCGATAAATTCATGCGCTTAATTGAGAAGAGTATGGTTAATGCGGATGCCGATGATTCTTGGGAACTTCGTGATCCTCACTCTCACCGTGTGGTAGAAGTGGTATCCGCCAGAGATATTTGGCAGCGCATCCTTGAGCTCAGAATGCAAACCGGTGAGCCTTACATCGTCTTTATTGATGCAGCGAATCGCGCCCTTCCCTCTTGGCTCAGTGACAAGGGCTTAAAGATCCATGGCTCGAATCTTTGTACAGAAATCTTTTTGCCGACCAGCGAAAAAAGAACTGCCGTTTGCTGCCTTTCTTCCCTGAATCTGGAATATTTTGACCATTGGAATACCAATGAACAATTCATTCCGGACGTAATGGAATTTTTGGACAATGTCCTCCAATACTTCATTGATAATGCTCCGAACTCTGTCGAAAGAGCTCGTTATTCCGCTCTGCGTGAAAGATCTATCGGTATCGGAGCATTAGGATTCCATGCTTACCTGCAGTCCAAGCGAATTCCGATTGAATCCGTTTTAGCCAAGTCGATTAATTACCGCATGTTCTCTCATATCAAAGAGGAATGCGCTCGCGGCGATGAGATTCTTTGCGAAAAACGCGGTCCTTGCCCGGATGCAAAAGATGCCGGCATTCCAAGACGCTTCTCTCATTGGAACGCTGTTGCTCCGAATGCTTCTTCCAGTTTGATCATGGGCGCAACATCGCCATCGATCGAACCGATCCGTGCAAATATTTATCGTCAGGACACACTTTCCGGTGCTCATATTATTAAGAACAAGATGCTTATTCCTGTTCTTGAAGAGTACGGGTTAAACACTGATGAAGTTTGGACAAGCATCACTGCGCATGACGGTTCCGTTCAGCATTTGGAAGCATTGCCTCAAGTAATTAGAGATGTATTCAAAACCGCTCAGGAAATCGACCAGCGCTGGCTTATTGATCTTGCTGCTGACCGTCAGGAATTTATTGATCAAGGTCAATCTCTGAATCTCTTCTTCCCGGCTGATGTTTCTATAGCCTATCTCCATGCCTGTCACTTCCTCGCATGGAAGGTTGGTTTGAAGAGTCTTTACTACTGTCGAAGCGACAAGCTCCGCAAAGCTGATAAGTTAGGCGAAAAAGTTGAAAGACATCGTCTTGAAGAATCCATCAACATGCGTGAAGTTCTCGAGAATTCCAGCTGCCTTGCCTGTGAGGGATAGTGATGAAATCCAGTTTGACGAAAAGCCGTAATTATTACAAGCCCTTCTCTTATCCATGGGCCTATGACGCATTCATGGCCAGTGAGCAAATGCACTGGCTTTGGACAGAGGTTCCGATGATCGAAGACATCAAGGACTGGAAAAATGTTTTGACTGACGGAGAGAGAGACTTTCTGACTAAGGTCTTCCGTTTTTTCACACAGGGCGACATTGACGTCAGCTCTGCTTACGTCAATACCTACCTGCCCTTTTTCCCGACCCCTGAAATTCGCATGATGCTCTCGAGCTTTGCCGCTCGAGAAGCGGTGCACATCGCAGCCTATTCTCATTTGATCGAGACGATCGGTATGCCGGAAACTGTTTACAACGAGTTCCTGCAATACGAAGCCATGGCGGAAAAGCACGATTTCTTCCACGGTCTCGCCGAAGACCAGCAGGAGAACATCGCTGTAAAAATGGCTGCTTTTTCTGCCTTCACGGAAGGTATGCAGCTGTTCTCAAGTTTTGTGATGCTTCTTAACTTCACAAGAAACGGCACCATGAAAGGCATGGGGCAGATCATCGCCTGGTCCATCAATGATGAAACTCTTCACACGGAAAGCATGATCCGTTTATTCCGTGAATACATTATTGAGAATCCGGAACTTTGGACCGACTCTCTGAAGAAGCGCATTTACGACATCGCCGAGAAAATGATCGAGTTGGAAGATGCATTCATCGACCTTGCTTTCGGCGTCAATGACATGAGCAAACAGAATCTGTCTCCTGCAGATGTGAAAGCTTACATTCGCTGGATCTGCGACCGCAGACTTGCCGCAATGGGCATGAAAGAGATTTTTAAAGTAAACGTCAATCCGCTTCCTTGGGTCGATTCCATGCTTGGTGTAACGCACACCAACTTCTTTGAAAACAGAGTTGTTGACTATGCCAAGGGAGCCTTAAGCGGTTCTTGGGGAGATGTTTGGGGACAAGCAGGAACCAAATAATACGTCCAGCAACTAACGCTTCAATTCAATAGGAGACCCGCGCGGTCTCCTTTCTTTTTATTTACGCCATCATTTGAGTTTCAACTTCTGCCTAAACAGGACTCAGTCTCCAGCTTACATATATGTGAACATGTTCACACTCAAAAAACAAGTTGAAAGCTACGAATACTGCATCAAAAGAAATCTAGGTAAGACAGAACAATAAATCGACTGTTGTATAAAACATACAACAATTAGAAACATTTGTAAGGCGTACCCAACTTGCGCACATAGAATTGTTTCGTTAAGATGCACGTCCTGTCGCTGGTGCACAACGCAGCAACGATAAACGGAAACGAAGTTTTACATTTGAAGTTATTCAGTCGCTTGACAGAAAATTTTACACGAGTAAAATTTCGATTCTTCGCTCACGAAACTGAGCGGCGGCGAAAGCCGAAATGATCTTTAAAAATTTATCGACGACCGATAAGAGCGGGCACTAAGAAGTCTGCGGTGAAGACTGCAAATTTAAATTGCTCGATCTTATTGGAGATGAAGGAGTAGAAAATACTCCGTCAAACACCAAGCAAGAGTAATTCGAGCGACAACACAAGATTAAACAATAGAGTTTGATCCTGGCTCAGATTGAACGCTGGCGGAACGCTTTACACATGCAAGTCGAACGGTAACGCGGAGAGAAGCTTGCTTCTCTCCGGCGACGAGTGGCGAACGGGTGAGTAATACATCGGAACGTGTCCGCTCGTGGGGGACAACCAGCCGAAAGGTTGGCTAATACCGCATGAGTTCTACGGAAGAAAGAGGGGGACCCGCAAGGGCCTCTCGCGAGCGGAGCGGCCGATGACTGATTAGCCGGTTGGTGAGGTAACGGCTCACCAAAGCAACGATCAGTAGCTGGTCTGAGAGGACGACCAGCCACACTGGGACTGAGACACGGCCCAGACTCCTACGGGAGGCAGCAGTGGGGAATTTTGGACAATGGGCGCAAGCCTGATCCAGCTATTCCGCGTGTGGGATGAAGGCCCTCGGGTTGTAAACCACTTTTGTAGAGAACGAAAAGACACCTTCGAATAAAGGGTGTTGCTGACGGTACTCTAAGAATAAGCACCGGCTAACTACGTGCCAGCAGCCGCGGTAATACGTAGGGTGCGAGCGTTAATCGGAATTACTGGGCGTAAAGGGTGCGCAGGCGGTTGAGTAAGACAGATGTGAAATCCCCGAGCTTAACTCGGGAATGGCATATGTGACTGCTCGACTAGAGTGTGTCAGAGGGAGGTGGAATTCCACGTGTAGCAGTGAAATGCGTAGATATGTGGAAGAACACCGATGGCGAAGGCAGCCTCCTGGGACATAACTGACGCTCAGGCACGAAAGCGTGGGGAGCAAACAGGATTAGATACCCTGGTAGTCCACGCCCTAAACGATGTTAACTAGTTGTTGGGAAGTAATATTCTCAGTAACGCAGCCAACGCGAGAAGTTAACCGCCTGGGAAGTACGGTCGCAAGACTAAAACTCAAAGGAATTGACGGGGACCCGCACAAGCGGTGGATGATGTGGATTAATTCGATGCAACGCGAAAAACCTTACCTACCCTTGACATGTCAGGAAGCTCTTGTAATGAGAGTGTGCCCGCAAGGGAGCCTGAACACAGGTGCTGCATGGCTGTCGTCAGCTCGTGTCGTGAGATGTTGGGTTAAGTCCCGCAACGAGCGCAACCCTTGTCACTAGTTGCTACGAAAGGGCACTCTAGTGAGACTGCCGGTGACAAACCGGAGGAAGGTGGGGATGACGTCAAGTCCTCATGGCCCTTATGGGTAGGGCTTCACACGTCATACAATGGTCGGAACAGAGGGCAGCGAAGTCGTGAGACGGAGCCAATCCCAGAAAACCGATCGTAGTCCGGATTGCAGTCTGCAACTCGACTGCATGAAGTCGGAATCGCTAGTAATCGCGGATCAGCATGCCGCGGTGAATACGTTCCCGGGTCTTGTACACACCGCCCGTCAAACAATGGGAGTGGTGTTTACCAGAAGTCGTTAGCCTAACCGCAAGGAGGGCGGCGACCACGGTGAGCACCGTGACTAATGTTAAGTCGTAACAAGGTAGCCGTACCGGAAGGTGCGGCTGGATCACCTCCTTTCAAGTAAAGCAGTATGAGCTCAGAAGTTCTGAGTGTCCGCTCTTATCGGAAGTCGATAGAAATTTAAGGACGCAATAGTTCTTTAACAATTCGGAATAATCAATCTAACGTTTAAGCTGATTTGATGAGAGTCAGCGAGAACGGGTAGTGATAAGAAATCTTTACAAAGAGAGAAACTTTGAGATTTCTCAAGCAAAGACATACAAGCATATGGCATGAGAACGAGAGTTGCTTGTGACCCGGCCGGGTCAATAGGCGGCAGGGTTATAGGATCAAGTGACTAAGTGCATGCGGCGGATGCCTTGGCGATCACAGGCGAAGAAAGACGCGGCAGCCTGCGAAAAGCTGCGGGGAGCTGGCAAACGAGCTTTGATCCGCAGATATCTGAATGGGGGAACCCACACCGTAAGGTGTATCCGTAGCTGAATACATAGGTTACGGAGGCGAACGAGGAGAACTGAAACATCTAAGTATCCTCAGGAAAAGAAATCAACCGAGATTCCGGCAGTAGCGGCGAGCGAACCCGGAGGAGCCTAGCTTTTGATAGTACGAACTTTAGCCGAAAGGTCCTGGAAAGGCCTGCTATAGTGGGTGATAGCCCCGTAGGCGAAAGAGTTGGTACGGTACTAAGGAAGCGAGAAGTAGAGCGGGACACGTGGAATCCTGTTCGAAGACGGGGGGACCATCCTCCAAGGCTAAATACTCGTGATCGACCGATAGTGAACCAGTACCGTGAGGGAAAGGCGAAAAGAACCCCGGGAGGGGAGTGAAATAGAACCTGAAACCGCATGCATACAAACAGTAGGAGCCTCGTCAGAGGTGACTGCGTACCTTTTGCATAATGGGTCAGCGACTTACATTCTGTGGCGAGCTTAACCGAATAGGGGAGGCGCAGCGAAAGCGAGTTCGAAATGAGCGTTCAGTCGCAGGGTGTAGACCCGAAACCAGATGAGCTATCCATGGCCAGGTTGAAGGTGTGGTAACACACACTGGAGGACCGAACCGACTAGTGTTGCAAAATTAGCGGATGAGCTGTGGATAGGGGTGAAAGGCCAAACAAATCTGGAGATAGCTGGTTCTCCCCGAAAACTATTGAGGTAGTGCCTCGTGTGTCGCTCCAGGGGGTAGAGCACTGTTTTGGCTAGGGGGACATGGAGTCTTACCAAACCAAGGCAAACTCCGAATACCTGGAAGCGTAAGCACGGGAGACAGAGCACCGGGTGCTAACGTCCGGACTCAAAAGGGAAACAACCCAGACCGCCGGCTAAGGTCCCAAATAACAGCTAAGTGGAAAACGAAGTGGAAAGGCCGTGACAACCAGGAAGTTGGCTTAGAAGCAGCCATCCTTCAAAGAAAGCGTAATAGCTCACTGGTCGAGTCCTTCTGCGCGGAAGATGTAACGGGGCTAAGCTGTTAACCGAAGCCGCGGATGCGCTGGTTATCCAGTGCGTGGTAGGGGAGCGTTCTGTAAGTCTGCGAAGGCGGTTCGAGAGGACTGCTGGAGATATCAGAAGTGCGAATGCTGACATGAGTAACGTTAAAGCAGGTGAAAAGCCTGCTCGCCGTAAGCCCAAGGATTCCTGCTCTACGTTCATCGGAGCAGGGTGAGTCGGCTCCTAAGGTCAGGCCGAAAGGCGTAGCCGATGGGAATCAGGTTAATATTCCTGAACCTGCGTCAGATGCGATGGGGGGACGGAGCATGGAAGATCATCCGGGTGTTGGAAGTCCCGGTTGTTGAGCGTAGGAGGTCTGCAGGCAAATCCGCAGACGCATCTCCAAGGCAAAGACACGTGCCGCCACGGCGGCGAAGTGATCGGAAGTGCTTCCAAGAAAAGCCTCTAAGCCCCAGTCTGACGCGGACCGTACCGCAAACCGACACTGGTGGGCGAGCTGAATATGCTCAGGCGCTTGAGAGAACTCGGGAGAAGGAACTCGGCAAATTGACACCGTAACTTCGGAAGAAGGTGTGCCGTAGTACCGTGAGAGGAGAGACACCTTGAGCGGGAAACGGTCTCAGAGAATAGGTGGCTGCGACTGTTTATTAAAAACACAGCACTCTGCAAAGTCGAAAGACGACGTATAGGGTGTGATGCCTGCCCGGTGCTGGAAGATTAATTGATGGGGTGAGAGCCCTTGATCGAAGTCCCAGTAAACGGCGGCCGTAACTATAACGGTCCTAAGGTAGCGAAATTCCTTGTCGGGTAAGTTCCGACCTGCACGAATGGCATAACGATGGCCACACTGTCTCCTCCCGAGACTCAGTGAAGTTGAAATGTTTGTGATGATGCAATCTACCCGCGGCTAGACGGAAAGACCCCATGAACCTTTACTGCAGCTTTGCATTGAACTGTGAACCGATTTGTGTAGGATAGGTGGGAGGCAGAGAAGAGGCCACGCCAGTGGCCTTGGAGCCGACCTTGAAATACCACCCTGATTTGTTTGCGGTTCTAACCACGGACAGTGATCCTGTCTTGGGACCGTGCATGGTAGGCAGTTTGACTGGGGCGGTCTCCTCCTAAAGGGTAACGGAGGAGTACGAAGGTACGCTAGGTACGGTCGGAAATCGTGCTGATAGTGCAATGGCAAAAGCGTGCTTGACTGCGAGAGCAACAACTCGAGCAGATGCGAAAGCAGGTCATAGTGATCCGGTGGCTCTGAATGGAAGGGCCATCGCTCAACGGATAAAAGGTACTCTGGGGATAACAGGCTGATACCGCCCAAGAGTTCATATCGACGGCGGTGTTTGGCACCTCGATGTCGGCTCATCTCATCCTGGGGCTGTAGTCGGTCCCAAGGGTATGGCTGTTCGCCATTTAAAGAGGTACGTGAGCTGGGTTTAAAACGTCGTGAGACAGTTTGGTCCCTATCTGCCGTGGGCGTTGGAAGATTGACGGGGGCTGCTCCTAGTACGAGAGGACCGGAGTGGACGCACCTCTGGTGTACCGGTTGTCACGCCAGTGGCATTGCCGGGTAGCTAAGTGCGGAAGAGATAACCGCTGAAAGCATCTAAGCGGGAAACTTGCCTGAAGATGAGTCTTCCCGGAGGTTGAACCTCCCTCAAGAGTCGTCCGAGACCAGGACGTCGATAGGTCAGGTGTGTAAGCGCTGTAAGGCGTTGAGCTAACTGATACTAATTGCTCGTGAGGCTTGATCCTATAACCGTGTTGCTTGTGACCGGTGTGCGTTGTAGGTTGGAAGCGAAGAGAGAGATCAAAGAGACTCGAAAGTAAAGAGAGTCACGAAAGTAGAAAAGATTATTCCGAATTGACCGGTTTTAAGCCCGGAGGCCATAGCAGGGTGGAACCACTCCTTCCCATCCCGAACAGGACAGTGAAACGCCTCCACGCCGATGATAGTGAGTTGTATTTCTTGCGAAAGTAGGTAGTCTCCGGGCTCTCCATAAAAGACAAACCTCTTGGACCTAACCGTTCAAGAGGTTTTGTTTTATCTGCTTATTTCTTCCGTGTGAACATGTTCACACTCGAACTCTGTCTTCCGCATCTAAAAGTGCGGAACTCGGCCCGCAGACCTTACCAAATCAGGCTTTCTCAGTTTTATCTTTTCTAATCTTGTTGTAGTAGAGCAGATTTTAGAAACATTCGTCTGCTCTATTCCGTCCCGAAATTTGGAGCGATTAATTCGAATAGCAAAACTGCTTCGAAAAATAAAAATTCGCTCTCGCTTACAGTTCTTTTTCTCTCAATAACAGCGATGTGTCTAATCGTTGTTGATTTTACTTATTTAGATTCCTTTGTTTAAAGTCCGTCTTCACTCTCAACTTTTTCTTAGAAAAACGGAACTATGTGAAAAAGACCACAGATGTGTAGCTCTTGTCTCTTATTTTCCTTCAAATCTCTGCTAATAATCATTGAAATCTTTCTCTCAGAAGTTTCAATATTATGTGGAAAAGACCACAACTCTTTT